>ERZ1673960.17-NODE-17-length-98484-cov-28.286003_pt1 | contig 98484 bp, 89 predicted proteins | sample MGYA00580190_ERZ1673960 | MGnify/ENA primary metagenome ERZ1673960 (study PRJEB41334, sample SAMN05608106) | rock metagenome | biome: terrestrial subsurface; feature: shale formation; material: shale | place: USA: Pennsylvania ...
TCCGATGCGGTCGCCTAGAAAAAATGCTAGTCGTTAGCTTAACTGACAAGCATTAAGCCATTTGGCTCCTTTTTTATATGACCGAGGTGTTTATACCATCGGTTTAGTGCCTTTACCGCTGCTACTATCGCGACGCCAGAGGCTGGTGATCCGCGCTGAGCGCACGATGAGCCAAGTGAGCCCAAACAATGCCACAGCAAGCCCGAAAGCGAGTAACCGACTGTATGTGCTCGAGGAATAGATACCGCCATTACCGACGGGCACAGGCTCAGGGGGCATGAGTGGAAGTCCGTAGCGTTCTGCCATTTTCTTAATGCCGATAAAATGAATGCCTGGAATGTTTTCTTGTAAGAAGTAGCCCATCACCGTATCCACCGCGTAAGCGCGAGCCGGTGCGTCGTACTGTAGTCCTGATTTAAACATATCATCGATACCTGGAGGACCTACGATAGTCGCACCACCGCCGACGTTGACGAACGCTTTGTAGTTACGATCGGATGAGTATTCACGGAAAATCGCGATACGGTCGGCCACCGCTTCTTGATAGTTCGCCGGTTCAATAATCGGCAAGCCAGCGCGTTCAATCGTTTGACGAATCGATTGAATACCGGCTTGTGGGATACCAATGCCGCGGTCTTCGATGCCGCCAATCGAGGCATATTTAGGCTCGAACGAGATCACGCCGGCTTTGTTGAGTTCACGTGCCATGTCCAACCACAAGAAACCGGGTACGTTAGCTCCCCACTGCGATGACGATGCCGAAGCGATAATAACCGGCTCCGCTTCCATGGCTTCGATTGCAGAATACACGGCAAGGTTTAGAGCAGGGAAAGAGCCAGATACAGTCACCGCGACTAAGTCACCTTTTTTAACGCCTGCTTTAGCTAATAGTTTAACCGCCACGGCTGCCCAGTTGGGGTTCACTGTGGTCTGTTTAGACTCGCGTCCACCGTGGTTGGTCGTGACGATGCTGTTATCGAGACCGACAAAGCCCGAGCGTTGAGGATCGAACTCTGGGTTAATCGGCTCCTTTTCAGCGCGCAAGGGACGGATAACTTCCATTCCTTGGCGCATAATTTTTGCAGCCGTTACCATGGTGGCATAGTTTTCGTCCACGATTGGATCGGTTTCTTTAACGTTTTCGACGGCGAGTAAAGCAATTAATGCCGCGATCATTAATACGATGAGTCCCCAGGCTGGCACACCTGAAGAACGCCAATAAATCTTAGTAAAACTACTCATTTGGGATTCTCCTTACCAGCCAGGCATGTGGAAGGCGCTGCTTGCTTCATACATCTGCAACGCTTCAGGCATGATGACAATCAGTGCGAGGCGCACTAATACGGCGGTGACGGCCAGGCCGCACAGCGTCTGCAGAACACCTTGGCGTTCAAACCAGATCGCTATCAGACCGGGAATAATATAGCCGATAATATTGCTCGACATGACGGCCATCATAAAGGATGACTCCAGTGTCGCGACTTGTGCTTGCGCATCGTCACCACCCGCGACCATTTGTAAGTCGACCCAGTTCACTAAGCTACCGAGGAACAAATCCATCAAGCCTGCGATGAGATAGCCGGTGAGGATCATAATGATCGTTTGTCGACGGCCGTAGATAATGGCAAAACTAGATATTACGCGCACGATCAAGAACGTTAGCAAGGCCGCTACGAGCGTAATTACCAGACTCATGGGTTCGGTCAGTTGCAGGGCAACATAACCAGGAACAACGAGGCCCCCTGCGGCGAGTCCGAGCGTTTGTGTGAGCAATAACGTAAAGAATAATCCGATGCCGATGGCAACGGCTAAAATATTTAATGCGATCACAGGTCTTCCTCCTTCAAGGAACGGTTTTGGAAGAACCGAGCGACTTCTTCGCCGCCACCATGAATGTTACACATGCCGACAACGAGTGCACTGTTGCCAGCTTCTTCCAGCAAGGTTTCGGTAATATCAGTAATGGCAGCGTTCTCCATTACGAGAATTTTTTCTGGGTCGAGTCCGTATTTCACTGCGGCGCGAACAAAAATAAAGGTGCCTGAACCCATCAGGATATAGCGATCCGCTTGGGTCCACTCAACAGCAGCCTCAGCCATTTGCTGAGAACGGTGCGGACGGTCGGCTCGGCAGTTGATCAATACAATGCGTTTGCGCTCCTTGCCGTGTTTTTCTAACATGTTTTCCCAAATCTTACCGGTCGACTCGGGATCGTTTGCAGCAAATGCATTAACGAAAACAATTTCGCGGCGGAAATAATTTACGTGAAGTACTTGCATAGCGCCGGCTTCGGGTTCGAGTCCAATCATGCCTTGCAATGCCTGCTCTCGCTCAACACCGAGGTGCTCGCAGACTTTTAATGCCAACGCCACATTCTCAGCATGTTCGGAATATTTAAATTGCTTGAGAATATCGTCGCCGATGGCGTCGACCTCTTGTTCAGTGACGCCGTGTAGCTGGCTGTTGCGGTCTTTAGTCGAGTGCTCGAAAACACCTAATAGATCGCGCTCTGCCGTAAAGAGATTACCTTTGACGGGTGTGCTGCCCGCTAATGCTAAGGCAACGTCCTCTTCGCCCGGACCCATGACATCAAGGTGGTCGGCGCGCGCATTGGTGATGACGCCCACGTTGGAGCGCACCATACGCAGTTCGCTGAGCGATTGGTAATGCGGCTGCAGTGCCATACATTCCATCACTACAATTTCGGGTTTAAGTGAGGCCATGCGTTTGAGCGTACGCATTTGCTCAATAATGTTGGCACCGCTAATGCGGTAGATGGGAAACTCTCTTCCTTGAGGGTCAGTGATAGCGGCTGCAGAGCCGGTGGTTTTAGCGCAAATACGCTTGCCACCTGATCTTAAGCCCGCTGCGATAAGCCGGGTGACACTGGTTTTGCCGCGGGTTCCATTAACATGCACTCGTACTGGAATTTTATCGACCAGTAATTTGTGCCGGAACGCTTCAAACGCCGCAGCAATAACCAGTAAAAGCCAGATCGCAGCGACAATTCCGAGCAGGGTGGGAATATCGTTCATCCAATATCCCTCGGCCCAATACTGTGACGAGAGTGTCTCTGCCATAATTTAAATAGCCTTTTAGGTTATGAATATACATACGAACGTGCATGTATATATTTAGCGAACTGCAAAGAAAAATACCAAGTATTTTAGTAATCTTTACAATTCGCTCGGCTATTTAAAACAGATCACTCGAAGGCGAATTAATTATTTAAAATAGGTTTTAAAACAGCTATTTCGCCATCAATTTGGGTCATTAATTTAAGGTCTAAAATATCCGCCATTAATGGATATATGTGAATATTTTCAAACCGATCGATAGTCACCCCGTTTTTAAACGCTGGACCCACTGCGACAAATAAGCCATCCATGTCACGATTGTTGTAATAACCATGCGTGCCACCGTCAGAGCGCTCTTCGACAGGTCGAGTTGCGAAACTCACAGGTGCATCAGTTGAAAGTACAATGGCGGGTTTACGTGGGCCATCACTGACATGTAATTGTTTAAGCTTATCATCGGTTTCAACGCGATAGCCAAGGTCGCTACCTTCCTCTAGCTGTGTTCGAAGTGCCGCAATATCATCAGCGCAGGTGTCTTCGTTAGCATAAATGAGATAGCGTGTTTGCGAATTGACGGTGGTAAACTTTTCTTCATCAATAGCTAAGTCATCTGGGTCGATCATGGCATCTGCTTTGATCGGCGCCATGCCGTGATCGGAAACCACAATTAAGTTAACTGAACCTTCGGTTTCGTTCTGAATACGCTGCCACAGTTGTCCTATCAGCTTATCGACTGCTTGAACTGCGCCTTTCGTTTGCTTCGAGTCGGGACCGAACTTGTGACCCATCGAATCAACGATTGAAAAGTAGCCTGTAATCATCCGAGGGCGGCTTTGTTCGGGCAGTTGTAACCATTGAATGATTTGATCAACTCGCTGCTGGTTAGGCGTGAAATTGCTGTAGGGATAGTAATAAGTGGGTGTGCGTCCGTTGATACGAGCGCCCGATTCAGGCCAGAAAAAAGTCGCTGATTTCACGCCTTGGAACTCAGCCAAATTCCAAATTGGTACGGTATGTAACCAAGTACCATCCTTTGCACCGTCGGCCATTTTGTAGCGTTGTTTGCGCTCAGTATCATAAAAATTATTATCAACGATACCGTGGTGTGATGGATACTGACCGGTGACTATGGAAAGATGGTTTGGAAACGTCTTAGATGGATAAACCGGCATGAGCCCCTTGGCGCGAACACCTTGCTCGGCTAAATGACTAAGATGCTCGGCGTGATGTTGCTCAATATAGTTGTAGCGAAAGCCATCAATAGAAATAAGCACAATAGTCTGTTGGTCAGCTTTTGCAAAGGCTGACGTCGCGGCTAATAAACCACTAAAAACTAATAGTAGTGAGGTAAGAAAACGTTGCATGGCAGATTCCCTGATTCGGTCTATTAGACCTTTTTAACAAACTCAGATTTCAATTTCATTGCACCTACACCGTCAATCTTGCAATCGATATCATGATCGCCATCGACTAAACGAATGTTTTTAACCTTAGTGCCGACCTTAACAACTAATGATGAACCTTTGACTTTAAGGTCTTTAATAACGGTGACGGTGTCGCCATCATTAAGTTCATTGCCATTGGCATCACGAATCACTTTATTGTCTTCATTGCTCTCGTCATGCGGTGACCATTCGTGTCCGCACTCAGGGCAGACTAATACGTTACCGTCTTCGTATGCGTATTCAGAAGCGCATTGTGGGCAAGCAGGCAATTGATCCATCGAGAGACTCCATCTTTAAAAAGCGCTCAGTTTACCTGAGTTTGCTTAACAGAACATTTGATTTAGACCAAAACCATGACAATTGCGGTCGTTACAAACGCTAGAATAATGTTTAGTACAACGCCTGTGCGCGCCATATCGCGGATGCTGATGCGATTAGACGCAAATACAATTGAGTTAGGTGGCGTTGCTACGGGCATGCAAAATGCACAGCTGCAAGCAATCACCGCTGGAATCATGAGTATCTCAATAGGCTGATTAATGGCCTGTGCGGTTGCTGCTAAAATGGGCATTAGAAGCGTTGCTGTGGCTGTGTTAGAGGTAAACTCGGTCATAAATGAAACCGCCAGCGTGAGTACCAGTATCAACAACCACAGTGGCCATTCTCCTAATACCGTTAAAGACTCGCCCATTAACGTGCCGAGACCACTTGCCATGACGCCTTTAGCGAGACAAATACCGCCCGCGAATAATAATAAAATACCCCATGGGATGTCTTTCGCTAGCGACCAATCGAGTAAGGTGGGTTGTTGCTTTTCTCCCGTTGGAATAATGAACATGGCCAGCGCACCCGCTAAAGCGACAGTCGCATCGTTCAGTGAGGGTAGCCCCAACAGACCTGTCCAGCCGCCAAACGGGGTGGTGCGCATCACCCACAGTAATACCACGACACCAAACACAGTCAGCACGCGTCTCTCATAAGCTGACATTTTATCTTGTTGGGGTAATTGTAATGGCATGCTCAAATGAACGTTACGAGTGAGATACCAAGCCATTAATGGAATGCTGATAACCATCATGGGTATGCCAATACCTAGCCAACGCGTGAAGTCGAAGCCTTGCCCTGAGATATTCTCATATATTGAGGCAAATATAAGATTAGGTGGGGTGCCCACTAAGGTGGCAATGCCACCCACCGACCCTGAATAGGCAAGACCTAATAATAGGGCTTTTTGGAATGGCTTGTTGTCGGTGGCATCTGCAAGTGCCAATGCCACGGGGAGCAAAGCTAATACACTCGCGGTGTTAGAGATCCACATCGAAAGGAAGGCGGTTGCACACATAAATGCAACGACGATGCGACGGCCACTGTCGGGTCCAATGAGCGCAATTAATGACAGTGCGAGACGCTTATGTACACCGCTGGCTTCAATGGCTTTTGCCATCATGAACGCCGCCATGAATAGCAGAATAATGTTATCGCCTAAGGCTGTCGCCGCCTCTTTAGGGTCGAGAACACCAATAACGGGTAGTAAAATAAAAGGTAGCAACGCTGTTATCGCCAGTGGAATACATTCAGAAACCCACCACCAAGCCACCCATATGACGATTGCTAGGGTCAGCGCCGCATCAAGCGGCATGTCTAAACTTCGTGTTACTATGACACTTAATAGGGCGGCAATAGGGCCGATAATTTTATGGGACATGAGCGACCTGTAGGCGTGTTCTTTTTATTGTAAGGAAGTGTAGCATGCGCGATATCGTAATCTTGCACGAAAATGAAGAATGGTTGAAGCCTCTATACGAAGCGTTCAAAGAACGTGGCGTTACACCTAAAAGTTGGTTTTTAGATGAAGGTGTTGTGCCGTTTCACAATCAGCCTGACGATGCGGTTTACTACAATCGAATGAGTGCGTCGTCACATACGCGGGGACATCGCTTCGCCCCCGAGCTGACAAAATTGGTGTTAACTTGGTTAGAGAGCCAGAATCGTACCGTCGTGAATGGCTCGCAAGTGTTAGCGCTCGAGGTGTGTAAACTCTCGCAGTATGCCGCATTGCAACGTTCAGGCTTGTCGGTACCGCGCACTTTTGCAGCGGTGGGCAAAGCGCAACTCGTTGAAGCTGCGAGGCAATTTAACGATTGGCCTTTAATCGTTAAGCCTAACCGCGGAGGTAAAGGTCTCGGCGTACAAAAGTTCAATCAGCTTGATGAGTTGGTTGCTTACACAGAGAGTGCCGACTATGAGGAGCCGCTCGATGGCACCTGGTTAGTGCAACAATACATAAAAGCTAAATCACCGGTTATTACGCGGGCTGAATTCGTCGGTCAGAAGTTCGTTTACGCGGTGCGGGTTAATACTGAACAGGGTTTCGAATTGTGCCCAGCGGACGCTTGTGAGATTGCTGAAAAATTCAAAATTACCACACGTTTTAATGAGCATTCGGTTATTCACCAATTGGAAACGTTCTTACGTAGTAACGACATTGACGTGGCAGGCATTGAGTTTATTGAAAACAGTCAGGGTGAGCTGTTTGTTTATGATGTGAATACCAATACAAATTATAACCAAGACGCTGAGCAGCGTGCGCACGTTGCTAAAACTGGCATGGGTGCGTTGGCGGATTATTTAATCGCATTAGCCGGATAGAAAAATGACCGAGCTCTTGATGAGCTCGGTCGCTTGTTCTTTACCACTAAAATTTATAGTCGATACCCATCCAAACGGTCTGTGGTTTGTTCGGGCGAGCACCATCAGGTGTGCGTGCAACAATCGCTTGCTGGTCGAAGATATTCTCGACTTTTACATAGACGGATGTCTGCGTGTTAAGTTCGTAGCGGCTGACTGCATCGGTAACGAATAGAGACTCTGTTTCGTTAAACGCCGCAGTGCTGTTGTTACAGCCTACGCTGACACACATAGAATCAATATATTTAAAGTTGAGGTAGTTAACCCAACCGGCATTGTTATCAAGGCTAATACGAACGTTTGCCGTGTGCTCTGGAATGTCGTTTAGCCGATCGCCGTCCATCAGCCCCGAGACTGCATTATCTTTACTGATCTCACCTTGAGTGTAGGTGTAAGCAATATCAACCGGAATCAAAAACTTGCCCGCAGCAAAGGTGTGTTGCGCTTGGAACTCTAAACCTTGCACAACCGATTCGCCAAGTACATAAGTACCTGATTCAGCACCGTTATCACATGGTGTAGCGATAGAGCACAACTGGGTGGTGTCGCTAAAGTCGCTATAGAATGCAATGGCTTCGACAAAAGTATTTTGTTGTTGATAGCGTAGGCCGGCTTCGTAGTTGATACTCGTTTCTGGCTCTTGGTTTTCTGTTGCACCGCCACCGAGTGGTGAAAAGCCTTTGTGGATGCCCGCAAGCACCTGCCATGAGTCGCTTAAGTCGTAGGTAAACGATGCGCCGGGTAGCCACTCATCGCTTGAGTTGGAACGGAATGCTGGCGCAGTAGTACGTGCAGCCTCATCGTACTGGTTACGGAATGATGATACATCTTCGTAACGCAAGGCTAAATTAACTTTTAGCGCTTGGTTAACTTGCCAACTATCGGTCACCCAGAGGCTGGTTGCATCGGCACCTTCAATACGGTTATTGCTACCGGAAGGGCTGACCGTGGATTGATAGACTAAGCTGCCGTTGATTTGGTCGAAGATCTCCACAGGTTGAAAGCGATCCATTTCATCCGTGTGGTCGCGCCCACCGACTTCAAGTGCATGCGCGCCAAGTTGCCACTGTGCATTGAGCTCAATGCCATAGCTTTCATAAGCGCGGTTATTATGTTTGTATTCAAGGTCGAAGGCATCTTCGGTACCGTCAAGAATACCTTGTGCTAGCATGTCGCCTTGGTTCGCGGCACTAACATACGACCCACCACCGTTGAGCTTAAACCAGTCACGTTTGAATTCGTTACGATATGCGACAGCATTGAGCGTAACATCACTGTTTACATCAAAGCCGTAAGCCAAGCTAAAGCCTTTATGGCTGTTGTCCATTTGGTCAATCGATGAGATGCCGTAACGACGATTTGGTGTCTTCGCGAAATCGGCATCGGTTAGGCCAAGATAGGTCTCGTTAGAGATTTCTTCTGAGTACTGCGCCTTGAAAAGCAGGTGGTGTGGTCCTTGATCAAAGCTCAGCTTTGCGGTGTAGTCTTGAATATCATAGCCGCTGTCGCCATGACTGCGATCAATGGCTTTAAAACCATTACTCTCGCGTTGCACTGTCTCAAGTAAGAAGCCCCAAGCGCCTTGCGTGCCACCGACATAAGCATGAATATCGTTACTGCTGAACTCACCCCATTGTGCTAATACCTGACCTGAAATAGCTTGTTCAGGAATGGGAGTAGATACCAGGTTAAGCACGCCGCCCGTTGTTTGAGGGCCGTAACGCAGTAATGGTGCCCCTTTCAGTACTTCAACAGAGGCCATGCGCATAGTGGTTGGGAAATAATACGCTGCTGGGTTTGAATAAGGGGCTGGCGCCATCATCACACCATCTTCTAATAGTGTGACTTTACTTACCCGCCCCGCATTTGCGGCGCGAATACCGATGTTTGGACGTAGCCCGAAGCCGTCTTCTTCTAACACGTAAACGCCCGGAAGGGTTTTCATTAACTGGTTAATATCGGTGGGTACTTCAACGCGCATTTGTTCTTCATCTATCACGGCTGATGAGCCTGCAATCTGACGCGCTTGTTCGGTTGAGCCAATAATTTTTATTGTTTCGATCTCAGTATTCTCTTCCGCGATTACCAGCGGGCTACTTAGCAAGCTTGCGATAGCTAATGCGATCGGGGCTTTATTCATGGTTTATCTCCACACGTTATTTTGATGCGGCAGATAGTAATTAAAATACGAATAATTCGCAATTAAAAATTAAGAATTTATTAACTCTTTATTTAGCAAAGGTGCATTTAATGTAAACGCGCAGTTAATTGCTTGAGCTTTTAACCTGGCGCGGTATGCTGACAATCAACGTTTTATATTAATTTTGTTGGGTTGATTATGTTGCGGTTTGCAGTCGTTATTTTTCTGACTAGTGTCATTGTCGCCGGGTGCTCGTCTTCTTCGCAACGAGATATGAGCCAAGAGCAGGTGTTTATTTGTGGCGCTTATACGGTGTATACCGAGTGGCAGAATGAGCAACTTAAAGTACGCTTTGGGGATCGTCATGACACATTGAAGCAGCAGCGCGTGGCATCCGGTGCTAAATTTGTCTCTGATGACGGTGAAAGTAGCTTCTGGAATAAAGGCAATATGGCCACATTTATCTGGCGGGGCGAGTCACTTCCTGAGTGCCGAGCTGCTGACTCCCTTCCCAAAGCGTTTTCAGCATCCGGAAATGAACCATTTTGGGCATTATCGCTAGAGGGGCAAGAGCTCGAAGTAAGTACGCCAGAAAAAGAGTGGATTGCTTCAGTGACATCTGTTCAGCCTTTGCTTGAAAACGGCACCGTATCACAGTGGCGACTCGCGACCGCGAACGGTGATCAAGTAGATATTCGGTCCGAGGTGTGTCGGGACACGATGAGCGGTATGGTCTATCCTTTTTCTGTGAGTTACTCCGGACAGTTTGACGGTGTCGGGTGTGGTGGTGAGACACTGAGCTTATTACAAGGACCTAAGTGGATTTTGACCGAAACCAATGCATCGATGACACCATCATCTAATATGTACATTCAATTTTTAGCCGATGGCAAGCTAGTGGGGTCTGATGGGTGTAATCGTCGTTTTGGACAATATCAGTTTGGTAGCGAAATGATTCATTTAAAGTGGGTAGGCAGTACACGTCGTGCCTGCTCGGAATCCATTATGCAGGATGCAACCACCTTTGCCGAAGCTGTTAATAATGTACGGTCAATTAGCTTTGAAGATAATCGGCTCATTATAGAAAGTCGTAACGGGACCCAATTAAAGCTAAAAAATGAGAAGCCTTAGGAAATCGCGTGCAACTAAAGAAATACACAGATTATGGATTACGGGTACTGATTTACTTGGCGGCAGCAGAGTCCGATGAGCGAGCAACGATAAACGATTTAAGTAGCGTATTCTCGGTATCTAAAAATCATTTAAATAAAGTGGTTCACCACTTGGGTAAGCTTGGTCTGATAAAGACGTGGCGAGGCAAAGGCGGCGGCTTTTCACTCGCCGTGGATGCCCGTCACACACGTTTGGATACGGTTATCCGCCAGCTTGAAGGGGATGAAGACTGGATTGATTGTCTGAACCCAACTTGTAAGATTTACTCAGTATGTGATTTGAAGGGAATTATCCACGCAGGTAAAGAGCAGTTCTATAGTTACCTTGCTAAATACACCATTGCTTCGTTGGTTGAAAGGCCCGAGGAAATCAAAGTGCGTTGGCACATAGACACTCAGGAGTTGAACGATGAATCATAGAATAGCGCTTGGGTTGGTGTTGGCAGTCTGTAGTTCTGCTGCGCAGGCAGATGGCTGGTTACATTGCGGTAACCTATTTGATAGCGAACAAGGTAAGTTGGTTGGCGAACGCTATGTTCACTTTAATGCAAATAAAATCCTTGCCGTGACGTCTGATAAACCTGCGGCAGACAGTGTTGATCTCAGTGATAAAACCTGTCTCCCAGGATTAACTGATTTGCACGTCCATTTGGATGGGCAGTCGGGGCCGGGCGCCTATCTGAATCGTTTTACCGAAGGACCCGCCGATCTTGCGTACACTGCTCAAAATTACGGTATGAAGACTTTGCTAGCAGGTTTTACTACGGTGCGTAATCCAGGCGACTCCTATAATGTGACGCTCGCTTTACGAGATGCGATCAAGGCGGGCAAGGTTAAAGGGCCACGTATCTATAGCGCTGGAAAATCACTTGCGACCACTGGAGGACATGCTGATCCCACCAACGGTGTGAGACCCGATTTGATGGGAGAACCCGGCCCTAAGCAGGGGGTTGTAAATAGTCCATCGGATATAAAGGAAGCGATTCGTCAGCATTACAAAGATGGCGCAGACTTCATAAAAATCACGGCCACCGGAGGCGTGTTAAGTATGGCTTCAAGTGGTGACAATCCTCAGTTTACTGATGATGAGCTTGAAGCATTGGTCGCGATTGCGGATGACTATAATTTCCACATCGCTGCGCACGCGCATGGCAAAAGCGGTATGTTGCGTGCCGTCAATGCGGGTATCAATACCATTGAGCACGGCACTTATATGGATGATGAGGTGATCGCAGCGATGAAGGCTAATGGAACGTACTTAGTGCCTACGATTATGGCAGGCAAGTTCGTTGCTGAAAAAGCTAAGATCGACGGCTATTTCCCGGCTGTGGTTAAACCCAAAGCACTTGCAATTGGACCTAAAATTCAAGATACCTTTGCCAAAGCTTATAAAGCCGGTGTGAAAATTGGTTTTGGCACTGACAGCGGTGTATCAGCTCACGGCGATAATGCTAAAGAATTTGAGTACATGGTTGAGGCGGGAATGCCTGCGAATCAAGCCATTCAAGCGGCGACAATTGCCGCCTCAGATATTCTAAGAGACCCGCGTTTAGGTCGTATTAAAAGCGGTTCATACGCGGATATCATTGCCGTGGATGGTAATCCGCTTGAAGACATTACGGAGCTACAGCGAGTGACCTTTGTTATGAAGGATGGTGAAATTCACAAACAATAGAACGGCTGATTACGAAGGGAAACGGATCTTCCCTTCGAGTTGTACTTGCGTATTATCGTTGTTTCGGACTTCGTAACCTTCCGATGATTCAGTGTTGCGCCATAAACGTATACGCGCAGGTAGAATGACAGGGCGTTTAAATGTCACATCAATATAATTAGCGCTTTTTCCCTCGATGCGTTCAAGGTCGGCTTGCGCTCTTGCCATCATATACATCCCGTGAATAATGGGCTTATTAAAACCAAACCAACGCGATGTAAATGGGTGTAGATGGATGGGGTTAAAGTCACCCGAAACACGAGCATAGCGTCGGCCGAGGCCCGAGCCTAATTGCCAGTGATGTAAGTAGGTCCAATCTGGCTTTTCGATCTTCGTCTCAGGCTTCTTAGCGCGAGGAGCTTCTTTGCCTTGTGCTTTCATGACCTGGTACGTACTCTCGCACCGCACAACTTCTTGACCATCTTGAAAGAAGCTGACTTCAAATTTAGGACGTAACCGACGCGGAGATACTTGCGGACCACGAGCCGGAACGTTGACGGATGCTTTGATATAAAAAGGTTGATCGGTCTTTATGTTGCCTAACTGCTCTAATCGATTGTTTAAATGCACCAAACCCGGGGCTGGCCAAGGAAAACGTTTATCGAGCATCTGGGCTAAATGGGTTCTTTGCGCTAAGCAATAGAAAAGCGATAGCGGTATATCACTGACAAAGCCACCAAACATAGTTTTATAGGCGCTTATTCGCTTGCTAGAGAGGGCTTCTAAACTATACTCATGCTCGATTTTATCCGCTTCTGCTTCGCTATTGTCGTTACGTAGCAAGGTGAGTAACGAACGTGCGAGCATGCCGGGCATTGCTGGGAGCGTTGTTGGTGAATGCATGACACCATCCATATTAGTTATTTACCCTCGTCGTGATGTGGCTACCATATTGACCTTTATGAACATCGATGCGCATATCAATACGTTCTTTTAATTCTCGCACATGGGAGATGATTCCGACACTCCGACCACTGGCTCTTAGATTGGCGAGCACATCGATAGCGGCATCTAATGCTTGCTCATCAAGACTGCCGAAGCCCTCATCAACAAACAACATATCGAGTCTAATTCCGCCCGAATACTGCTGAACCACTTCGGAGAGTCCGAGCGCCAATGCGAGTGCTGCTTGGAAGCTCTCGCCACCGGAAAGTGTCTTAGTGGAGCGTTGGATGCCCGTGTAAGCGTCCGTCACCGCGAGGTTCAAACCGCTTGCGGAGCGAGCGTCATTGACTTCGTTTTCGCGCACTAATAGATACCGATGGTGCGTCATTTGTGCTAAATGCTTCGATGCAACAATTAGTATATCATCTAGTAGAACACTTAATATAAATCGGTGCAAACTTAAACGTTGGTCGTTTTGTCCATTTGTCAGGTTTGCAAGTGTACCAATATTGGCATACTTAGCTTCTAGCTCTTTGTTCTGTGTTGCCAACTGACGTAACCGCTGCGCTGCCTTTTCGTTGTTAAATAATGCGCTTTGCTGCTGGTTAAATTGAGTCTGTTCCGACTCAAAATCTTTACGTAACTTTTCGAGTCGTAAGGTTAATTGCTCGGTATCAGCGGGTTGAATGTCATCGACATAGCGTTGTAGCTCTGCGATCATTGAACGCAGCTCGACCATACGTTGATTATGCTCCGCCACCGCTGAATTAAGTTGCTCAAGTTCAGGTTCACTGACGTGCGCCGACTGAAATTCGTTGTATGTGGCAAAGGGGCTACTGGCGAGCTGTGCTTGCCATGCTTTTTCAGCCGCTTCGAGCGCTTGCGCGAGTCGTTTGTTTTCTTCTACTTCGGCCTTTAATTGAGTGCGTGTCGCATGGTATTGCTCAGACTGCTGTTGCATCGCATGCTGTGCTTGCTCGAATTGCTTTTCAAGCTGACGCAGCTGCTGCTTAATTTGATCTATCCGTGGTTTAACTTCCGCAACATTGATATCACTTTGTTGCCAACGTTGATTTAAGTGTTCCAGGTCAGCATTTACGCGAGCATGCTGAGCTTTAACTTCAGTGTACTTAGCGCGACACTGTTCAAGTTGGTGTTCCAATTCACTGCGCTGTTGTTCCGCCTGATCGAGTTTGCTTTGAAGGGTTTGGCGGCGAGTTAATAGTTCTGCGCGTGTTCTTCGTTCGTCATTTAATTGGACTTGTTGTTGCTCAATCAATGCTTCCGATAAATCGGTGAATTCAGATAACTGCTGATTTAACTGACGTTCATGTTCATTTGCTTTCGTGAGTGCTGTTTGTTCATCATAAAACGCCTGCTCGGCAGCTCTATAGGTTGCTCGTGCGTGCTCAAGCTCATGCTGCGAAACTAATGCTGTTGTGTCTGATTGAGCGGGGTCCGGATGCTGTTTGCTGCCACACACAGGACAAGGTTGTTGCGGCTTAAGCTGGCTGGCAAGCAAGGGAGCTTGGCTTGCCAGCCAGCGTTGCTCGAGCTCGTTGGCGCGGTTATAAGCCTGTTGTTTGTCGTCCAGCCTTTTCTCTAACGCGTGCTGCAATTTAGCTTGGTCATTTTTAACTGTCGTCGCTTGCTCAGTGAGCTGTTGCTTTTTTAGCAGTTGCTTGCGTTGCTCAGACAATGCCTGCACACGAACTTCTAACTCAGGCAACTCATCAATTTTTGATTGCACCTGCAGTTGTTCTGATCGTAGCCGCTTAATATCTAACTGAACGGCATCATACGAAGCTCTTAGTTGTTTCCCCTCTTTTTCTTGCAACGCAAGCTTAGATTGATGTTGCTCGACTTGCTTTGTCAAACCTTCTAATTGTTCAACGGTTGGTAATAGCTCTTCTAATCGCTGGAGAGTCGTTCTAAGCGAATGATTCTGTTCAAGTTTCGTCTTAGCCTCTTGGAGACTCGTCTGAGCAACCTTTAGCGTCTTAGCTTGCTGTTGTTGTCTGGTTTCGAGCTGTAGTTGCTTTTCTTGACTTGTCTTGACGTGCTTCTCGTTTTGCTGCCATTCGTTATATGTCGGCAACAAGCGAATGGCAGCTTGAGCGGCTTTGATTTGCTGCTGTTTATAATCGATATCCGCTTGTTTGGCTTTTAATGCATCCTGTTGGTGTTTAGCGTGTTGTAAATCTTTGTATTTGGCGTTGCGCGTGTGTTGTTGCTTAAGTTGGTAATCGGTGTCGTTGATCTGTTGTTGAAGCTGGTTTAGAACAGTTTGCTTAGCTTCTAACTGCGGCTTTAGATCAGCGATGTGTTGCTCAAGCTGTGTTAGATCCTCACACTCGGAGCCGTCGAGGATATGCGCTTTTTGCTGTTCGAGTTGCTCAAAGCTCTTTTTGAGTTCGCTTGCTTGCTGCTTAAATAATTCTTCGTAGCGCTTGAATCGTTGAGTTTGGAACAGTTGCGACAGAATCGTTTCGCGCTCATTCGCATCGGCATTAAGTAGTTCGCGAAACTTGCCTTGTGGTAATACAACGACCTGACGGAATTGTTCAGCCCGCAAACCTAGCAACGTTTCTATGTGTTTATTCACTTCGGTAACTTTGCGCGTCTCGAGCGGCTGCCAATCCATTGCGTTCGGCGACTGATCGTTTGACCACTCCCCTTGCAACTGATACAGCGATGCCGTGGTACGCCGCTCCACTTTGCTGTTCCCACGCTGGCCGAGTATATGCTGTGTAGGCTGACGCATCACTCGATAGGTCTTTTCACCTACGGCAAAGATAAACTCAACTTCAGTGGCACAGTCGTCCGCTGCGTGGTCGCACCGCATTTGTTTGCCGATACGATCTTGCCCTGTAGTTTCTCCGTAAAGTGCAAAGCTGATGGCGTCGAGCAATGTTGTCTTCCCGGCACCGGTGGCTCCGTTGATTAAAAAGAGTGGGTGTTCACCCAGTAACGTAAAGTTTATCGACTGCTGCGTAGGGAAGGGACCAAATGCCTGCATGTTAAGAACGAGTGGTTTCAAGATTCTGACTCCTCTTGTTCAATCTGTTGGATCACCTGATTAATGCTGGCTTTTTGCTCCGCAGTTAGGGGGGTACCATAGACTTCAGTAAAAAAGTCATGGATGAGTTCGTTATCCGCCTTTTTTAGTTGCTCCTGGCCACTTGTGTCTGATGCTTTACGGATGTGCTCAAGTTGCTCTTTGCGCAGTTGCATTAAGTTCGGGTAATGGGCGCGTAGCTTTGCCATCGGATATAAGATCGCTTGCTTATCGGTCAATATTGCCTGGATAAAGTCGTTACGCTGAGGATCGTGTTCCGCTTGAGCAATTAGCTCTGCTAGTGTGCCTTTGAGCACTCGCATATCCCGACTCGGCTTCAGAGAAATCTGTTGAATGTTCTGTACACCTTTCTCGTTAACATCGAGCAACGTAATGGACTTGCTTTGGTTGACTTCCGAAAAACTATATTTCATTAGCGATCCACTGTAACGAATATGTTCCATACCTTTATGCTGAGGTTGGTGCAAATGACCCAACGCGGCATAATCAAAGTCCTTAAACAACTGCCAATCAACGCGATCGGCACCGCCTATCGATAGAGGACGCTCCGATTCTGATTCTGAGGCGCCATCTAAATAGCAGTGACTTACAATCATATTCAGATGATCGGGGTTTCGTTCTGCATTGATTCGGTCAACGATCATTTGGTGAGCCGTATTAAATTCTTTACAATCGGTATCTAGCCAGTTATTCACTTGTAGAGGGTCGTGAAAGGGGACGCACCAAATATCGATCGTGGTTGCCGAATCATTCAGTACGATGGGCTCCAAAGCTTGCGGTAATTCGGTGACTAAATGAAGGTTGGATTGTTTTAGTAAGGAGGTTGCGAATCCTAATCGCTCTGCGCCATCGTGATTTCCTGATATCGCAATAATCGTTTTCTGACGCGAGACTGCGACTTCTTCAATAAAGTCGTTAAATGCGCTAATAGCCGCTGATGGAGGCACAGAACGGTCATAAATATCGCCTGCAATGATGACGGCGTCGACCGCTTGCTGGTCAATAATCTCCACTATTTGTTGGAGTAATTCAATTTGCTGCTCTAGTAACGACTGCTGGTGAAACAGGCGACCTAGATGCCAGTCTGAGGTATGTAGGATCTTCATGATATGTCGCTGGACGTCGAACAAAAACTCAGTATATCAGATAAAAAAAGCCCCCATCGCTGAGGGCTTAAATTGTCTACTTATTGGTTTCGATGTCTTGTAAATCCTCATCGTGTTTTTCCATCTCCCATGGCAACACGCCTGGGCTGTGATGTCTGAAGTGCAAGTAATTTTCAAACTGGTTAATGACATCATTAATAATATCTGTCATTTCGTAACCATAGAGGTCGTATGACTGACCGCCCTGGCGCAAGAATAATTCGGCACGATAGTAGTGCTCATTCTTGTGACTCGGACGTAGCACGAATTGTGGCATCGAATACTCGCGTAAACGAATCTCGTAGGCAAAGTCGAGGTCGCCTTCGCGTTCGACCGTCAGCATAATACGCTCATGCTCCTCGTCTTTAGTGAATCGAGCGGGCCAATCTTGTGTTTCGAGCTCGGATTTTACCTTTTCTAAAGCTTCGCTCGCACGACCATAAATAAACTCTTTTACTTCGCTTTGTTGTGGGAACTTGACCAAGCCACGTAGACGTTTCTTCCAATAGTCGGGGCCTTCATTAACGCCACGGCGATGAGACTGACGGTGGCTCTTCAGGCTTGAATACTGGTGACCCTCAATAACTAGCGCGCGCCACATGCCGACGGCAGCAATTAATATAACAATTGCAAACGGAAAGGCGCTTGTGATGGCCGCGGTTTGTAACGCATTTAAGCCTCCTGCGACAAGTAGCACCGCAGCAACAACGCCTTCGGTCGATGCCCAAAATACACGTTGCCATACGGGCGTTTCACCCACACCGCCAGAGGCTAATGAGTCGACAACGAGCGAGCCTGAATCAGACGAAGTAACGAAGAAAGTGATTATCAATAGCACGGTTGCGAAACTGAGCACATTAGTAAGTGGCAAGTTTTCAAATAGCTTGAACAACGCGATAGCCTGGTTGTTTTGCACCTCAGAGATTAACGAGGTATAGCCCTCGTTCATAATCATGTTAAGCGCTGTATCTCCAAATACTGCGAACCAAAAGAAAGTGAAGAAGGTTGGCACTAACATGACACCCAATACGAACTGACGAATCGTGCGCCCCCGACTGATTTTGGCAATAAATAGCCCGACAAATGGTGCCCAAGCGATGGTCCAACCAAAGATAAAGAGTGTCCAGTTGCCTATCCAGTCACTGCGAGTATAGGCCTGCAGGTTAAAGGTTCGTTCGACGATACCGCTCAGGTATGCGCCTGTATTCTGTAGATAAGTTTCTAAGATGTGGATAGTCGGACCGACGGCAAAAACGAATATCAGCAAGAACATCACCAGCGCCATGTTCAACAAAGACAGTCGTTTAATTCCTTTATCCATACCGGCAACGACCGATGCAATGGCGGCAAGCGTAATCACGGCAATGGCAATCACTTGTACCGTGGTATCAACGGGGATGTCCTCCCACAGATAATTTAACCCGGTATTAATCTGGATAACGGAAAGCCCCAGCGTGGTTGCAATACCAAATAGGGTGCTCAGGATGGCAAAGGTGTCGATCGTATGTCCTGCCGGACCGTGTATTTTGTCACCAATTAGAGGGTATAAGGTTGATCGCATGGATAGCGGTAAGCCATGCCGAAAGGAGAAGTATGCCAAAACCAGGCCGACGAGACCGTAAATAGCCCAGATATGAAAGCCCCAATGGAAATAGGCGATTTGCATTGCTTGTTTGGCGGCATCTACCGTTTCTGCGGCCCCAACGGGCGGTTCGGCGTAGTGCAAGACAGGCTCGGCGACACCAAAGAACAGTAGTGCAATTCCGTAACCTGCGGAAAATAGCATGGCAAACCAAGAGGTGAAGCTGTATTCCGGCTCGCAATGATCGGGACCCAATTTGATGCGTCCCCAGCGTGACAATGCTACACCGACTATAAAAATCAAGAATAATGCGACGGCCAGCATGTAAAACCATCCGAAGTGTTCGGTGATTCCCGCAAGAGTTGCACTAAAAAGGTTGCCAGCTAGCTCCGGTGCGCTTAAAGTGCCTATTACCAATAAGGCTATGACGATGACTGCAGGGAGAAAGACGGGAACCAAAATGGCATTCCGCCAATTACCTTTGGCGTTGGACATAAATTGCTCCTGTTCTCTATAATTATTGTTCATTTACATATAGCCTACTGTGTCTTTATGGAAAAAGCTCACAATTGGTCATTACTGTTTTAAGGTAAAGAAATCATTCTTAGGGAAGGAAAATGGCTAGAACACCACAATTTGATAGGGATATTGCACTCAACAACGCGATGCTTTTGTTTTGGAAACAGGGCTACCACGCAACGTCAATGAAAGATATTGAATATGCATTGGATATGCGCCCTGGGTCAATCTATGCGGCCTTCGGCAATAAAGAATCACTATTTAATGAAGCACTGAGAACGTATGGTGAACAGCTTATAGAGCAGTACACCGGTTTTTTATTTGAGGGTTCCGACACCATCGAAGGCTTCCGCAAAGTCTTAATTACCATGGTGGATGAGTGTGGTCAGCAAAAGCCAAGCATGGCGTGTATGGTTGTAAAAAGTCTTCTCGAGTTACACACGCTCGATGATGCGGATGCATCAACCGCAATTAATTATATTGATCGATTCGAGAACATCTTCAAAGAAGCATTTTTGCTTGCTAAAGAGCGCGGTCAATTGGGTCCAGATGAAGATCCAGAGCGTCTTGCTGTGCTCTATCAAGCTACACTCATTGGCGTGACCACATACGCTCACCGAGGGCTAGAAAAAACAGCATTAAATCAGCTAGTTGAAGACGCTCTCGAGCGCGTATTACCGCGTAACTGAAAATGCTGCTTTATACCCTGAAGGTCTAAACCGCGTCGTCATTAACAAGATGACGACGCCAACTAGAATGTGAAATCCCCATCCTAACTGATAGTTACCGCTAATATCACGAAATGCGCCGGTCACTAATGGCATTATGCTGGCAAAAATAAATCCGATACCTTGCATAAACGAGACGAGTCTGCCCGACTGCACCGGATCGTCGATGTGATCGAGTGCCATGACAATACACAACGGGAATGCACCTCCTAAGCCGAAGCCACACAGTGCTGACCACAGCCAAGGCGCTTGCTCAGGTAGCCAACAGAGCCCGGCAAACCCAACCATTTGTGTGATCACCGCCAATGCCAGCCACGGACGGCGATCCATGCTACGTGATAGGGTCGGAAGAATCAGAGCACCCATCACCTGCACTAACGAAAACAGCGCGAGAAGATTACCTGCCTGTTGAGTGGTCCAACCGAATTCACCATAAAAAGGCGCTATCCAGGCGATAAACCCGGCGTAACCTGCATTAACTAGGGCAAAATAGGCACCTAATAACCAGCTTCGAGGATATTTAAAGGCTTTAAGTAATTCATGGCGTGGCGGGATATCGGCTTTAGGTACACGATTCGCTGGGCTCAGCCATAGTATTAGCGTTATAAGTGCCAGTAATGCCCAACTGGCGAGAGCAACTGAGTGGGAACTAAAGTGAGCGTCAAGCCATGGTGTCACTACTGCGCCAAGCGCCGCGCCGCCCATCAGTGCTGCGGACCAAAGACCGGTCATGGCTCCGAGACGGTGACGAAATTGCTGTTTAGTCAGTTCGGGAATAATGATATGCAGTAAAGCAATGCCAAAACCGCCAATAACCGCGCTGATCACCAATATCGCGGCGGAGGCAGGCCATGCCCGAATGACTAAGCCGGCAATCAGTACCAATAAACCTGTGGCAATTCCCCGTTGATAACCTAGCGCTCGGGTCATTCGACCGGCAAACAAAGCGAGCACACCAATCATCATGATAGGAATTGTGGTAAGCAGCGAGAAACTACTGTAAGGCATGCTTGTAGCTGCTTGTAGGGCTTGCGTTAATGGCCCGATTGATGTCAATAACGGGCGTAGGTTTAAGCCTAGCAGTATTAATAATAAAATCGCAAAGCCGACCGATGTTTTGCCTTGGTGTGTATTGCTCATAGCTTCCCTAGCGCACGTTAAAAGCATTAATAATACTGATTTAGTCACGAAGAGTGAATGTTAACTTTTTCCAAATCTCGTTGCTCGTGTTATTCTTCTTCGCCATATAAAGCAAGGTACTGTGTTTTCTATGGCAAATCACACTGGCAATCTATTTATCATCGCGGCTCCAAGCGGAGCGGGCAAGTCGAGCCTTATCGGTGCTCTTTTAAACAAACATAATGATGGCTCGATGCAGGTCTCTGTCTCTTGCACAACACGTGCTCCACGTCCCGGAGAGCATGATGGCATACACTATCACTTTTTATCGGCTGAAAGCTTTGAAGAGCGTATCGAGAAAGGTGAATTTTACGAGTGGGCGAAAGTGTTTGATAACTACTACGGCACTTCTAAAAAGGTTATTGAAGAAGGCTTAGCCGCCGGCATTGACATTTTTCTGGATATTGACTGGCAAGGCGCGCAACAAGTACGCGAACATCATCCTGACACCTGCTCTATTTTTATTATGCCGCCTTGTTTGGCAACTTTAGAACAGCGACTTCGGCGCCGCGGACAAGACAGTGATGAAGTCATCAGTAAGCGGATGGCAAAAGCGCAAGCAGAAATGTCGCACTATCATGAGTTTGATTATTTGTTGGTGAATGACCATTTTGATGACTCACTGGCACAGCTCGAGCATATTGTTTTAGCGCAACGCAATGCAATGGCAGTGCAGCAAGAGCGCCATAAAGCGGTGATTAACGAATTACTTGGCTAATTGCGCTTATTTCCGTATAATTATTAGCCTTTCGAAGAATTTCACTCAGGTTGGATGGAGAGTAGAGCATGGCTCGCGTAACTGTAGAAGACGCTGTTGACCGCGTAGGTAACCGTTTTGATTTGATCTTGCTTGCTGCACGCCGAGCGCGTCAGCTGTCAGTCCAAGGCAAAGATCCATTGGTTGAAACTAAAAACGAGAAGCCCACGGTTATCGCTTTACGCGAGATCGAGCAGGGTAAAATCGACGCAGATCGTTTAGATGCCGAAGAACGTGCAGCGCAGCAAGAAGCAGACGCAGAAGAGATGCGCGCCGTTGATGCGTTGCGTCGCGTTGAATAAGCTAATTATTAGCTAGAGGCTAGCCCTTTAGCACAATGAGTTCGCACTCATACTAAAAGCCAACGGTGTATTCCGTTGGCTTTTTTGTCTTTTGCTCTTATGCTGTCAGTTAGTGTCGGTATTAACCGCAGAAGAAACTTTGCCTTATCGCCCACAAATGGAGTCTTTCGGTGTATTTATTTGAAGGCCTGAAAAATCAAATAAGTGAGTATTTACCAAGCGATCAAATTGATCGTGTTGAACATGCCTTTAAAGTGGCCAAGGATGCCCACAGTAGTCAGAAGCGCAGCAGCGGTGAGCCTTATATAACCCACCCAGTCGCTGTGGCTAGTTTGCTTGCCGATATGCGCCTTGACCATGAAACGTTGATGGCGGCTCTACTACACGATGTGATCGAAGATACCGAGATTAAAGAAGAAGAACTCGCTGAGATGTTTGGGTCAACGGTTGCCTCGTTGGTCGAGGGTGTATCAAAGCTTGATAAATTGCAGTTTAATTCCAAAGAAGAAGCGCAAGCCGAAAACTATCGTAAAATGATCATGGCGATGACGCAGGATATTCGCGTCATTTTGATCAAGCTAGCTGACCGTACGCATAACATGCGAACAATACAGCACTTAAGACCCGATAAACGTCGCAGGATTGCCCGAGAGACACTAGAAATTTATGCCCCGCTTGCGCATCGATTGGGTATTCACGATGTTAAAAATGAACTCGAACGACTCGGCTTTTGGGCGCTGTTTCCATGGCGCGCGAAACTTCTAGAGTCGGAGGTCAAAAAAGCGCGCGGCAATCGTCGTGAGTTTATGGAGCGTGTTCAGCATGAAATTCAGGCTCGACTTGAAGGTAACCACATCAGCGCGCGAGTGATGGGACGCGAGAAGCATTTGCATAGTATTTATCGCAAGATGCTGAACAAAGAGTTGCGCTTTAATCAGGTGATGGACATTTATGCTTTTCGTGTCATCGTTGATTCCGTGGATACGTGTTATCGCGTGTTGGGCGCGCTGCATAACTTATACAAACCGATTGAAACACGTTTTAAAGACTACATTGCGATTCCGAAATCGAACGGTTACCAGTCGCTACATACGTCCCTCAAAGGGCCCCACGGCGTCCCTGTCGAGATTCAAATTCGTACGGAAGAAATGGACTTGATGGCCGATCGCGGGGTGGCTGCACACTGGCTTTATAAAAATAATGATGACTCGGGCACCACGGCTCAGGTAAGAGCGCGTAAATGGATGCAAAGCCTGCTGGAGCTGCAACAAAGCGCCGGTAGTTCGTTCGAGTTTATTGAAAACGTGAAATCGGATTTGTTCCCCGACGAAATATACGTATTTACGCCAGACGGGCGCATCGTCGAGTTACCTCAAGGTGCTACTGCTGTCGACTTCGCTTATGCAGTACATACCGATGTGGGCAATACATGCGTCGGAGCTCGTGTTAATCATCGCACTTACTCATTGAGTAAACCATTGGAAACGGGACAAACGGTAGAAATTAAAACCGTTCCAGGTTCACGGCCTAATATCGCATGGCTCAACTTCGTTGTAACGGGCAAGGCTCGTGCGAAAATTAGACAGTTTTTGAAAGGACAGCAAGCATCTGAAGCTGAGCATTTAGGCGAGCGTCTATTGCGATCTGCTTTAGGTTCGCTGAGCTATGATGAGATTCCGAACGCTGAGTTTGAGCGGGTAATCGCGGAGCTTAAAATAGAAACACGTGGCGAGTTATTAAAACAAATTGGCCTGGGTAACCTCATGTCATTGGCAGTTGCAAAGCGCTTACTGGGTGAGCTGCAGCCTCTCAAGGACGAAAGTTTGAGTCGCAAGAGTTTATCCATTAAGGGTGCCGAGGGGCTATTGGTGAGTTTTGCGAAATGCTGTCGACCCATTCCTGGTGACGACATTATTGCTCATGTGAGTCCAGGGAAAGGTCTGGTCATTCACCGTCGTGAGTGTAAAAACGTTCGCGGTCATGAGGAAGAGCCAGGCCGCTACTTTCCAGTGGAGTGGGATAATAACCCTGAAGCGGAATTTATTTCAGAGATTAGAATCGAGATTATTAACCATCAAGGTGCGCTCGCTAAACTCACGTCAGCTATTGCGACGACGGGTTGTAATATCGATGGTCTTAAAACTGAAGAAATCGATGCCAACATTTATTTCATTGATGTGGCACTGACTATTAAAAATAGAAAGCATCTTGCTGACGTGATCCGTCATATCCGTAAGATGCCCGATGTTCAGCGCGTGACGCGCTTAAGGAAGTAAAATGTCTAAAGTAATCATTGCAACAGATAAAGCGCCTGCGGCGATCGGCACTTACTCGCAAGCGGTAAAAATTGGCACGACTGTCTACCTTTCGGGTCAGATTCCGCTTGATCCAGAAACCATGGACTTGGTCTCTGAGGACTTTCAACAGCAAGCCGAGCAGGTATTTAAGAACCTAGCAGCAGTGTGTGAAGCCGCCGGTGGCGAACTTCAGGATATGGTGAAAGTACAAATCTACTTAACTGATTTAGGTGAGTTTGCCATCGTCAATGAGGTCATGGCTCGCCACTTCAGCAAACCTTATCCAGCGCGCGCGGCTATTGGTGTGAAGCAGCTGCCCAAAGGTGCTCAGATTGAAATCGACGGTATTCTCGAATTACCAAGCACCAATTAATTTTTGATAGAAGCGGTCTAAGTGACCGCTTCTGTTTGCTCCGGTATACGATCTTCAAGTGGCTTGCGCCATACGATAATCACCAAAGCGACTGCACCTAAGATAAAGCAATAGCCGGTATGGATACTCACCGATAATGGCGAAATACCGAAACTCGCCCCCATGAGTAATGCCTGCGCGCCATAAGGCAATACGCCTTGCACAACACAGGCAAAAATATCCAATAAGCTGGCGCTTTGGCGCGCTGCTAAATTACCTTTTTTAGCTAAGCGTGCACTGACTTCTCCCGCAAGCAGAATACTCACCGTGTTATTCGCAACACAGAGATTTGTAAGTGATGTAAGGCCAGCGACGCCAAGCGCAGAAGACCGTTGTTTGTGCTTACTTAAGCGGCTGGTGACCGCTTCAACGGCTTTGGCAAGGAAAGCCAAACCGCCCTGCTGACGGATCAAGCCCGAAAGCCCACCTATCAGCAACGACAGCAAGAAGATTTCTTGCATCGATGAAAAGCCATTGTAGATATCCTGACTAAATTTCACCCACTGGTAATCTACCGCAACCATGCCAAATGCAGCAGCCAATACGATACCGAGACCTAACACCGCAAATACATTCAAGCCCATTACTGCTAGCACAATGATGGCGAAGTAGGGAATACATAACCATAGGTTGGCTTCAGGAATGTTCAAAGGCGCGTTACTGGTGTCGTAACTGACTAACCACAGCAAGGTGATGATCGCTGCGGGAATCGAGATTTTTAAGTTTGCTTTAAACTTGTCTCGCATACTGCAGCCTTGTGTGCGTGTGGCTGCAATTGTTGTGTCTGAAATGATGGATAAGTTATCACCGAACATGGCACCACTGACCAAGACCCCTGCGAGCAAAGGCAGACTGATATCTGTTGCTTCGCCAATGCCCAACGCGACGGGAGCGAGGGCAGCCAAGGTACCCATTGAAGTCCCCATTGCGGTCGAGATCACACCAGCAATAATAAACAGGCCAGGCAGGAGAAATGACGCCGGGATAATACCTAACCCCAGAGCTACCATGGCATCAACACCACCGGTTGCTTCGGCGACCGTAGAAAATGCGCCGGCTAATAAATAGATCATGCACATGGTGACAATGTTGCTGTCACCCACGCCCGCGACAAAGGTGGCGATGCGTTCCTCGAACGCTTGTTTGCTGAGCAAAATACCTAACGCAATCGCAGGTAAAATAGCGACGGGACTTGGCAGTTGATAAAAAGCGTATTCCACACCCTCTGACTGAAAATAAATGCCTGTTCCTAAAAACAGCGCGAGGAACAAGGCGAGTGGCAACAGCGCCTTAGCGCTGGCGGGTTGCGCAGGAATTTGTGACGACATAGGTGACCTTTATGGTTAATTCATTATTATATTTAGACGTCCAGAAGTTTATATAGCTAACTGTTGTGATGCAACCTTTATTAAAAACCGTGTACACTACTCGTATAGTAATTGACGTAAAGAGGCAAGTATGAGCCCAGAAGAATTGCATCTTCAGATTCGTAATCTTCGACTAGATGATTACGAGCAGTTAAAAGAGTTAATGGATGCCATCTACACCGATATCGGTGGTGCGTGGAGCCGTTTTACCATCGAGAAGTTAATCAAAGACTTCGCCGAAGGACAGTTTTGCCTCGAAGATAATGGTCGTATTATTGGTGTCGCGTTGACCGTGAAAGTTGCCTATAACAAATTTTCGAACCCGCACACTTACGATGATTTGATTGGGCATCGCGAAGCCATTCTTAATGATAAGAAAGGCGATGCATTGTATGGCCTTGATGTGCTGATTCATCCGGATTATCGCGGTTATCGTTTAGGCCGTCGTTTATACGATGCACGCAAAGAGCTATGCCGACAGAAAAACCTGCGCGCTATTCTTGCCGGTGGACGTATCGTTAATTATCACAAGTACTCAAACGATCTGTCTCCGTCACAGTACTTAGACAAAGTTCAACGTCGTGAAATTTATGATCCGATTCTCACGTTCCAGTTAGCGAACGACTTTAGTGTGAAGCGTTTGCTCGGAAAATATTTGCCTGAGGACGAACGTTCGCGTGGTTTCGCCACGTTGTTGGAGTGGAATAATTTCCTCTACGATCCTTCGACAAACATGTTGAATACGCGGGTTCAGAATGTGCGTGTTGGTGCGGTGCAGTGGCAAATGCGGTCAGTCGAGTCTGTCGATGAGCTTCTGCAGCAAGTCGAGTACTTTGTTGATGCGCTTTCAAGCTATCAGAGTGACTTTGCTGTGCTACCTGAATTCTTTAATGCGCCGCTGATGGGGTTAACCGATCAGAGTCAACAGATGAATGCTATTCGCTTTCTCGCCGGTTTCACCGAGCGATTTAAACGCGAAATGTCGCAAATGGCGGTCAGTTACAACGTCAATATCATCACGGGCTCAATGCCATTACAAGAAGGCGAGAGTATTTACAACGTGTCTTACCTGTGTCGTCGCGATGGCTCAGTTGAAGAGCAGCGTAAACTGCATATCACTCCGCACGAGAAGCGTGACTGGGTCATTGAAGGCGGCGATGATGTGCGCGTATTTGACACCGATGCGGGGCGTGTCGGTATTTTGATTTGTTACGACGTCGAATTTCCTGAGTTGGGTCGTATTATGGCTGAAGAGGGACTTGAGATCTTGTTTGTGCCCTTTTGGACCGATACACGGAACGCGTATCTGCGAGTTCGCCACTGTGCACAGGCACGTGCCGTTGAAAACGAGTGTTACGTAGTGATTTGTGGCAGTGTTGGTAACTTACCTGAAGTCGAAAGCTTAGACGTACAATACGCGCAGTCTGCTGTATTTTCGCCGTCAGACTTTGCCTTCCCACACGATGCGGTGATGTCAGAGACGACTCCGAATACAGAAATGTTAATGTTCTCTGATTTGAATTTAGATGAACTGCGTTATCTGCATCACGAAGGTTCAGTGACTAATAAGAAAGATCGTCGTACTGATATTTACGATGTAGTAAGAAAGCATAGAAGTTAAAGGCTATCAATGAGTCCAGAACGTTATCAACGCATTACCGAGATGCTGGCGTTTCGCCAGCCCGACTTAACCGTCGTCATGGAAGGGGTGCATAAGCATCATAATTTATCTGCGGTGGTGCGTACTGCGGATGCTGTCGGCGTCCATGAAATGCATGCCATTTGGCTTAGCAGTAAAATGCGTGTATCCGGCGGCACTGCTTTGGGAAGTCAAAACTGGGTTAACGTGCATCATCATAGCCAGTTAAGCCCTGCGGTAGAGCAAATAAAGCAACAGGGTATGCAAGTGGTAGTGACTCACTTGTCTGATCAAGCGGTGGATTTTCGTGAAATCGATTACACCCAGCCTACTGCAATCTTGTTAGGTCAGGAAAAGCATGGTGCGACCGAAGAGGCGCTGAAAATTGCCGATCATCACGTCAAGATTCCGATGGTGGGTATGGTGCAGTCGCTGAATGTCTCAGTGGCAGGTGCGGTGATGCTTTATGAGGCGCAGCGTCAGCGAGAGCAAGCGGGTATGTATGACGCTATGCGTTTAAGTGATACCGAACAGCATCGGGTATTGTTTGAAGGTGGCCACCCAATTTATGCCAAAGCCTGTAAACGCAAGGGACTACCGTATCCTCCGCTAGATGAACACGGACAAATTGTCGCGGATAACGAGTGGTGGTTAGCCATGCGCGCCGCTAAAAAGCGAGCCTAATCAATGCAGCCTCTCAGCAAAATTCCACTGACCACGCTCAAAGGAGTCGGCGATAAAGTCGCTAAGAAGTTGGAAAAGCTGGGCTTAGTGACGGTAAATGATGCGATCTTTCATCTACCTGCGCGGTATGAGGATCGCACACAGGTTTACCGAATTGCTTATGCGCGTCCTGGGGTGGCGGGTCACTTTCAGGTAACTGTCGATAATGCGGACATTAAATATGGTCGCAAGCGTATGTTGGTGTGCCGAGTGCGTGACGAAACCGGCACTATGACATTGCGCTTTTTCCAATTTAGCGCTGCGCAACTAAAACAGTTCAGCGCTGGCACCTCGTTATTAGTCTTTGGTGAAGTGCGTGCGGGGCTTAGCGGTCTAGAAGTGATTCATCCCGAATATCGTGTACTTTCTTCATCCGACGCGATTGAGTTACCCGATACCTTGACGCCTATCTATCCCACGACCGAGGGCGTCTATCAGGCTTCTCTACGTAAGATTATCGACCAAGCTCTCTCTTATGTGACCGAGCGAGCGTTGCCCGAGTTATTGCCAGAACCTCTTCAGCCCCACGATCTATCTTTGGTCGAGGCACTCAAAACACTGCATAACCCGCCCAAGGATGTTGGTCTTGCGCAACTTGAACAGGGGTCACATCCTGCACAACAGCGGTTAGCAATGGAAGAATTGATTGCACATCAGGTCAGTTTATTGCAGTTACGTGAAAAACGTCAGCAAGAGCGTGCACATGCGCTGAATGCGGATCCGCACTTACAAAGTGAATTCTTAAAGCAACTCCCGTTTAAGCCAACGGCTGCACAGCAGCGCGTATTAAGTGAAATCCATGCGGATCTCGCGCGCGAACAGCCGATGATGCGTTTGGTGCAAGGTGACGTGGGCTCGGGGAAAACGCTCGTGGCGGCCCTGGCCGCATTGGCTGCTATCGAACAAGGTCATCAAGTGGCGATTATGGCGCCCACCGAAATTCTGTCAGAACAGCATGCGCTGACGTTCGAGCAATGGTTCGCACCCTTGGGTATTGAAGTTGCTTGGCTCAGTGGGCGCAGCAAGGGCAAGGCGCGTCAGCGCACGTTGGAGCAGCTTGCGAGCGGTAGAGTTCAGCTAATTGTAGGCACCCATGCATTATTTCAAGCCGACGTGCACTATCACTCACTCGCGTTAGTTATTATTGATGAACAGCACCGTTTTGGTGTGCACCAGCGGTTACAATTGCGAGAAAAAGGTGTACAAGCGGGCTTTCAACCGCACCAATTAATTATGACAGCCACACCGATTCCGCGAACGTTAGCGATGACCGCCTATGCGGACTTAGCGACGTCAGTAATTGACGAGCTACCGCCGGGGCGTACACCGATCACAACCGTTGTCATCCCGGATACACGACGTGACCAAGTGATCGAGCGTGTGCGCGAAGTGTGTACTCACGAAGGTCGACAAGCTTATTGGGTCTGTACTTTGATTGAAGAATCTGAGGTGTTGGAATGTCAGGCGGCTGAAGACACCGCAACGGAGTTACAAGAACAACTGGATGGGTTGACGGTCGGGCTCGTGCATGGGCGTATGAAAGCCGACCAAAAGGAAGCGGTAATGTCGCGTTTTAAAAGCGGCGAAATTGACTTGCTGGTGGCGACCACTGTGATCGAGGTGGGTGTCGATGTACCTAATTCATCTTTAATGATTATCGAGAACCCAGAACGGTTAGGCTTAGCGCAGCTTCATCAGTTGCGAGGACGTGTGGGTCGAGGCTCGGTAGCGAGTCATTGTGTTTTGCTCTACAAAACGCCCTTATCAAGAACCGCGACCGAGCGTTTGTCCGTATTAAGGGATAGTAATGATGGTTTTGTGATCGCGCAACGAGATATGGAGATCAGAGGGTACGGTGAACTTCTCGGACAACGACAAACCGGTCTAACACAGATGAAAGTGGCGGATATTGAACGTGATGAGGTATTAATACCCGAGGCTCAGACGGTTGCCGAGGAGCTTATTCGCAAGTACCCCAACACTGTCAATGCGTTGATTGCGCGGTGGTTACCACGGCGAGATCATTACGCTCAGGTGTAGTATTACAGCAGTGACGCCCGTACAATAGGGTAAAAAGTCGTTAGGAAAAATTATGTCAGATAAACACGAAGATGGAATCGACTTTGGCTACCAGCGCGTGCCAAAGGATGCGAAAAAGGGCCTCGTTGCCAATGTATTCAACTCAGTGGCAGCCAAATATGATGTTATGAATGACCTCATGTCGATGGGGATCCACCGTGTTTGGAAGCGCTATACCATTGACTGCAGTGGTGTACGTAAAGGCATGAAAGTGCTCGATATTGCCGGTGGCACGGGCGACTTAACGGCACAGTTTTCACGCCGCGTTGGCGAGACAGGCGAAGTTGTTTTAGCTGATATCAATGATGCCATGCTTAAAGTGGGTCGCGATAAATTGCGCGACAAGGGCATCGTGGGAAATGTTAATTGTGTACAAGCCGATGCGGAAAACCTGCCCTTTGCTGATAATAGTTTTGATATTGTGACTATTGCTTTTGGTTTGCGAAATGTGACCGATAAGCCAGCTGCTTTACGATCAATGTTACGGGTATTGAAGCCAGGCGGTCGTTTACTGATCTTAGAGTTTTCCAAGCCAACAACAGCGACGCTGAATCAGCTTTACGACTTTTACTCATTTAATATTCTGCCCAAAATGGGGCAACTGGTTGCCAATGATGCAGACAGTTACCAGTATTTAGCTGAGTCGATTCGTATGCATCCTGATCAAGAGACACTGAAACAGATGATGTCGGAAGCGGGTTACGAGAACGCCGACTATCAAAACTTGACGGGCGGTATTGTCGCACTTCATCGAGGATACAAATTTTAATGATTTGGCAATTGATTCCGTGGATGGTGCTTGAGCGCACTATCAATGCACTGTTGCAGCAGGACCCGAATTCAACCGAGCGATTAAATCAGTTGGCGGGTAAGCATTTTCGATTTAGCTTCAAAGAGCTACCCTTTGATATCAATATCGCTGTGCACACCGACGGACTCAACTTAAGCTCTGTTGATGATGGCGGTGAACTGGATTGCCATGTAAAAACGGAACTTGGCGTGTTACCAGAGTTAAGCGATACGGCTAATCTTACGCGCCTTATTAAAGCCGATAAACTGGATATTGATGGCGACCCCATGCTAGCGCAGCAATTGGTGAATTTGGTTAAAGCGCTGGATATTGATTGGGAAGCCAAACTAGCCGAAAAACTCGGTGACGGTATGGCGCACCGTATCAGTACCTTGTTTAAACAGAGTCGCGAGCGCTTTCAGCAACAAAGTGAAATGCGTCAACGTTGGCTAAAAGGTGTACTCACAGAAGAAAAGCAAGTGCTTCCTAACCGTTTGGAATTCGAGTTATTTAAAGACGATGTGCAGGCTTTGCGTGCGCAAATTGAGCGACTTCAGCGAAAATTAAAGTAGAGACCCAGCATGCGCAGTAAACGTATATATCGCATTGCAAAAACCTTTTTAAATTATGGTTTGGATGACTTGATTCCGGCACGTTGGCTACCGTGGTATCTGCGTTTTGGGCGCCATATGATGTTTTGGTGGCCTAATAAGCATAAAGAAAAGCCCGCTGGAGAGCGTTTGCGTTTAGCGCTGGAGTCGCTGGGTCCTGTCTGGGTCAAGTTCGGCCAAATGTTGTCGACGCGGCGTGACTTACTGCCCCCAGACATCGCATTGGAACTGGCCTATTTGCAAGATCGCGTGGCGCCATTCGATGGCCATGCAGCACAACGCATCATTGAAAAGTCGTTAGATATTGAGCATATCGGTGAGTTGTTTCAAGACTTCGCTGTTAAGCCATTAGCCTCTGCATCGATCGCTCAAGTACATACAGCCAAGCTAAAACAAAAAGATGGCGAGCTTAAAGACATCGTCATTAAGGTGATTCGTCCAGACATACGTGAGACGATTAATGCTGACTTAGAGCTGATGGAATCGCTTGCTGCCGTATTAGCGCGGCATTTGCCCGATGGACGTCGATTAAAACCGAAAGAAGTGGTACGAGAATATCGTAAGACGTTATTGGATGAATTAGATTTGTTGCGTGAAGCCGCCAACGCTATTCAGTTAAAGCGCAACTTTGAGGACTCTGAGTTACTTTATATCCCCACGGTTTACAGCGATTTAAGTCGTAAAAACGTGATGGTAATGGAGCGTATCGACGGGATCCCTGTCAGCGAAGTCGATATGTTGAAGGCACGTGGCGTGGATATGAAAAAGTTAGCGGAGCGTGGAGTCGAAGTGTTCTTCACACAAGTGTTTCGCGATAGCTTCTTTCACGCGGATATGCATCCAGGCAATATTTTTGTCGCCAAGGATGACCCGACGTACCCTCGGTACATCGGTATTGATTTTGGTATCGTCGGCACCCTCAATCGTGAAGATAAACGTTACTTAGCTGAAAACTTCCTCGCCTTTTTTAATCGCGATTACCGTAAAGTGGCTGAGCTTCATGTGGATTCGGGGTGGGTGCCACGAGAAACAAATATCGAAGAATTTGAATCAGCGATCCGAACGGTGTGCGAACCCATATTCGAAAAACCTCTCGCGGAGATTTCATTCGGGCATGTGCTAGTCAATCTTTTTAATACCGCCCGTCGGTTTCAGATGGAAGTACAACCGCAGTTGGTACTTTTACAAAAGACCTTACTGTATATCGAGGGGTTAGGTCGCCAGTTGTATCCTGAATTGGATTTATGGAAGACCGCTAAACCGTTTTTAGAGCGTTGGATGAATGAGCAACTAGGATGGCGAGCGGTGGTGCGTTCAGTGAAGGAAAACGCACCTTATTGGGCCGAAAAGCTGCCAGAGCTCCCGAATCTATTGTACGATGGACTGCGTTCGCAACAACGTATTCAAGCGCAGCTAGAGCGGCACCGCATAGAGCAGTTGATGACGCAACAGCAAGCGGCCACTAGTCAGTTTTGGACTATTTTGACGGCAAGCGGAGTTGTCAGCTCGGTATGGTTAATTAGCCAGGGCACTGCTGCGTGGGCGCTGGGTTCTGGTATACTTACCGTAATGGTTGGATTAAAAGCGTGGCGCGCGCGCCCTCAAATTAAGATAAAGGAATAGGTGAATTATGAGTCCAGGTCCTTGGCAATTACTGATTTTATTACTCATTATCGTGCTACTTTTTGGTAGTAAGCGCCTACGAAACCTCGGTTCAGACGTTGGCAGTGCTGTACGCGGCTTTAAAAAGTCAGTGAGTGACGAACCTAAAAAGGATGACGACGCTAACGAAGACGGTGAGCCAACCAAAAACCTGAAGCAAAACCAACAAACGGAAAGCACAACCAGCGAATCCGAGAAAGATAAGAACGCCTAATTTTTTATGTTCGATATTGGATTTTGGGAGTTGCTGGTCATTATCGTGGTCGGTCTATTAGTGCTAGGGCCCGAGCGCTTGCCGTCTGCTTTGCGTGGCGTTCAGCGAGGTATAGCGAAAGTAAAGTCGTTCTCTCAAAACGTACAAAATGAGCTTGATCATGAACTCAGAGTTAAAGAGCTACACGAGCATTTACGTAAGTTCGAGCAAGAAGGCAAAGATTTTCACGAATTAAGTCCTGAGTTACAGCGTTCAATCGTTGAGTTACAAAATGCCGCAGCTGACGTTCAGCGCCCCTACCAAGCGGCAAAAGAATCTGATACTGAGCCTAAAAAGCATGACTGATTCGCCTCTCCTTAGTCACCTTATCGAGCTTCGTAAACGCTTGCTCAGAGCTGTCATCGCGGTCGTTGTTGTATTTGCTGGATTGGCGTATTTCGCGAAGGATCTTTATCGCCTTCTTGCTGACCCGCTTATCCGCTATTTGCCGGAAGGGTCGCAAATGATAGCAACGAATGTAGCAGCACCCTTTTTCACGCCTTTCAAGCTGACCTTTGTGGTTGCCTTTGCTTTAGCTATCCCTGTCATTTTATGGCAAATATGGGCTTTTATTGCGCCGGGTTTATACAAAAAAGAAAAGCGCTTTGTTGTGCCGCTCTTAGCCAGTAGCACCTTGCTGTTCTATCTGGGGGTCGCGTTTGCGTACTTCGTTGTGTTGCCGCTCGCCATGAGCTTCTTTATGGCAGCGGCACCCGATGACATTCAGGTTGCTACAGATATTTCCAACTATCTCGATTTCGTTTTGGCGATTTTTGTCGCTTTCGGTATCGCATTTGAGACTCCTGTCGCTATCTTTTTACTTATTTTGTCGGGCGTCGCGTCACCGGCTAGTTTACGTAAAAAAAGGCCATACGTTATTGTCGCGGCCTTCACTATCGGTATGTTGTTGACACCCCCAGACGTTATCTCACAAACGCTAATGGCGATACCAATGTGGCTATTGTTTGAGCTTGGTCTTATTATTGGAAGCTGGTATAAACCCAAATTGAACGATAATTAAATTAAAGTGGGCTTTATGGAATGGTTCGATGCGGGCGTAAATCTGACACATACTCGGCTTCATCGCCAACTTGAGTCCGTTATTACGCGAGCACGTGCGGCCGGCGTGAGTCATCAACTTGTTATTGCAACCGATATTGCTGAAGCGCATGCAGCGATCGAGCTGTGTGAACGCTTTCCTGACTCATTGTATACGACCGTGGGTGTTCACCCGCATGAAGCTGATAACGCGCCAACAGACCTTCAGTCTCAACTCTTTGAATTAGCCCAATCTCCATTTGTTAAAGCCATTGGCGAATGTGGCTTGGATTTTAATCGCAACTTCGCAAGCTCAGCAAATCAAAAGCGTGTATTTATTCAACAGATCGAGGTGGCCAATGAGTTATCTTTGCCACTTTATCTCCATGAGCGTGATGCGCTGGAAGAACAAATTAGTCTACTCGACCGTTACGCGAAGCCCAAGTTGCCACGACTGACTCATTGCTTTACAGGCGGGCATAAGGCCTTAGATGCCTATAACGAACGTGGACATTGCTTTGGTCTAACGGGCTGGCTGTGTGATGAACGCAGAAATCAAGAATTATTGTCAGTATTGCCTGCGTTGCCAAAACAACGAACGGTTCTTGAGACCGATGCACCTTTTCTACTGCCGCGAAATATTCGCCCGCGACCGCGAGATAATGAACCCGCTTATCTGCCCTACGTCGGCGAGGCACTGGCTGAAAGCTGGTGTATGAGCGTAACAGAGGTTGCACAATTGACGACCGCTAACGCCTTACGTTTGTTCGCACTTGACAACTATTCGAGTTGAATATGACGCGATGGTCCTCGATCGTTTTATTTTTGGTGGTGATTGCCGCAACTGTTTTGTGGTTTGTGTTTTCATCGCTCACTATGGACCAACGTCGGAGCTCAGAAGCCTTAAATATTGAGTACTTTAGTACGCCGGAATCGTTAAGTATCGAAGCGGTGAAGGCGCGCTCAGATGAAAATTGGCATGTGCTCAATGGATCACGCGGCTCATTCGGCTATACCGATGATCACTACTGGTTAACCTTTAACATTAGCGACGTCGATTATGATCGCGTGCTATACATGGCGTATCCATTACTCGATTCAATTCACATCCACTGGTTTTCCAATGACGGTTTAATTGAATACAACCTAGGTGATAAGCAACCGTTTTTTCAACGAGCGGTATTAATTTCTGATTTCGCGATTCCAGTACCGGCGAATCAAACCGGCGAGGTTTTCATCGAAGTTGTGACATCAAGTTCAATGCGTGTTCCTGTTTCGTTGATGTCGGAAGCCGACTTTTTTGATGCCAAGCTACAGCGACGGCTTGTAGAGGGTCTCTATTTTGGCGTGCTTTTTTGTATGACCGTGTATAACTTATTTGGGTTCATCGCTTCACGTGAACCTGAATTTGGCATCTATTCTTTATATACGATCTTCTTCGGTGGTTTAATGCTGAGTCTTGATGGACTTGGTTTCCGGTATTTATGGCCCAACTGGCTGTACCTGCAAGACAAAGGTATACCGATATTTGGGAGTTTGACGCTGTTAACGGCTGCGTTATTTGCCTATCAATTATTACGACTTAAGAACTATCGACGAACGTTAGCGCGTGGTCTTTTTATCATGGCGGGTTTGGCTTTGGTTAGTCTGGCTGTTGGTGCTTTCAGTAGCTATAAAGTCGGTATCCATGCGCTACTCGCATTAGCCGTACCCGGCTGCCTTTATTTATTGATTATTGGCGTCTACTTATGGAAAAAAGGTCTAATTTACGCGCGCATGTTCACCATTGCATGGGGCGCATTACTTCTCTCCGTGATGGTCAACTCGTTGGGCTACCTTGGCATTATCGACAGTATGTTTATCCAGCGTCACGCTATCATGCTGGGCTCTGGTTTAGAAATTTTGTTGCTCTCGTGGGTTTTGGCGGTGCGTTATAACGAGCAACGGCGAGAACGTTTGATTGCACAACAGCGTTACAATGAGGAGCTTGAAACACGTGTAGAGGAGCGAACATTTGAGTTAGAAATCACGTTACGAGAGCTACAAGAAGCGAATAACGAGTTAGAGCAACGTAACTTAGAAGACCCTTTGACAGGTCTACATAATCGTCGTTATTTTACTCAGCAAATTGAACGAGAGTATCGTCGTAGCCGCCGTAATCAAAGGCCGATGTGCCTATTGATGATCGATATTGATAAATTTAAGGCAGTGAATGATACCTACGGTCATGGCGTCGGCGACGATATCTTGCAGGCTGTGAGTACGGAACTGCGTAAGCAAGCACGTCGCCCTACCGATGCAGTCTGCCGCTATGGTGGTGAAGAATTTGCTTTCATTTTAGCGGAAACAGACCTTCAGAACGGTTTGGTGTTCGCTGAGCGGTTGGTTAAGCACATTAGGCAATGTGTGTTTTCGACACGTGACGGCGAGCACTCAATAACTATCAGTGCGGGAGTTGCAGCGATAGACAATACGCGCGATCATAGTGTGCACGATTTATTTACTGCGGCAGACTCGGCGCTGTACAAAGCCAAGCGCGAGGGCCGTGATCAAGTTGTAACAACGTCCATTGAGGAGTAACCGTCATGTCGACGAATGGCAATTTTCCACGCACGCGTATGCGTCGCAATCGCGTATCTGATTTTAGACGCCGGTTGGTCGCAGAGAGCTCGCTCACGGTAAATGATTTAATTTATCCCGTGTTTGTTTTAGAGGGAGAGCAGCAACGCGAAGCAGTTCCCTCGATGCCCGGTGTGGAACGTAAGTCCATTGACTTGTTGCTCGATGAATGCGCTGAATTGGTAGAGCTTGGGGTTCCGCTGGTGGCGTTATTTCCCGTTACGCCCGCGTCAGTAAAGTCAGAAATGGCTGAAGCTGCATATGATGACGATGGTCTTGCCCAACGTGCAGTGCGTGCAATTAAAGCCAAATTCCCGCAGTTAGGTGTGATGACCGATGTCGCTCTCGATCCGTTTACCACCCACGGGCAAGATGGCATTATCGACGAGTCGGGTTACGTATTGAATGATATAACCACAGAGGTATTGGTTAAACAAGCGTTGTCCCATGCACGAGCAGGTGCAGATATGGTCGCGCCTTCAGACATGATGGATGGACGTATTGGCGCCATCCGCGACGCTCTAGAACGTGAGGGTTTCTCGAACACACAAATCATGGCTTATTCAGCGAAATACGCCAGTGCATTTTATGGGCCGTTCCGGGATGCAGTGGGATCAGCAGGTAACCTTAAAGGCGGCGACAAGAAAACCTATCAAATGGACCCGGCTAACCGTCTCGAAGCGTTGCATGAGATTGCGCTGGATATCGAAGAAGGTGCCGATATGGTGATGGTCAAACCCGGTATGCCGTACTTAGATATTGTCCGCGAAGTCAAAGATCAATTTAAAGTGCCGACGTTTGCTTATCAAGTGAGTGGCGAATACGCGATGCTACAGGCAGCAATTGAGAACGGTTGGCTAGCGAACGATGTCGTGCAGGAAAGTTTGCTCGCATTTAAGCGTGCCGGTGCAGACGGTATTCTCACCTATTTTGCGAAACAGGTTGCGCGCGAGTTAGCGTAGCGCTAATTGCTCATTGGGCTGAGAGATTTCAGCGAGTAGCCCTTCACGTAAAGCGCCATTGGTGATCTCAATGGCGTTTATCCCCAATTGTTCGACGAGGGTAGCCAAAATCACCAGGCCACCTAAGAAAATGGGTTTACGATCCTCGCGTAGACCCAATAATGTTAGGTTTTTTACTGCGCCTGATTGAATACATCTTGAAACCAAAGAGGTTAGATAGTCGCTGTCGATGGTATCTTGCTGATTCGCCTGAGCGATTTCGTGCACTGCTCTGAAGGTGCCTGATGCACCAATGACGCGTTTCCAGCCAAGACGCTTAAATGCGTGTTGGTAGTGACTGAGTTGATTACGCACTTGTGCTTGCGCGGACTCGATACGACTCCGAGTGATAATACCTTCAGGAAAATAATTATTTTGAAATACGACACAACCCATATCAAAGCTGTGCAATAGCTGGGGGGTTTTATCGTGGCCCGCAATGATTTCCGTACTCGCACCGCCAATATCAATGACCAACGTGTCACCGCGACTGCGCGCTGTTGAGGTCACACCTGCGTATATCAGTTCTGCCTCGCGTAACCCACTAATTATCTCGATAGGAAATTTCAACGCAGTTTCGAGCGCGAGCAGGACATCCGATTGGTTATTCGCTTGGCGCATCGCCGCTGTTGCGACGGCTTTAACAGTGCTCGCACCGAACTGAACGATCTCATCATGAAACAGATTCAAGCACGCCTTAGCTCGATCTATACCTTGTTGGCTGATGTTTCGAGAGGCATCAAAGCCATCGGCTAAACGCACTTTTTGCTTTACGCGTTTGATGATACGAGGAGAATCAACACCGCCGCGCGTTACCATTTCAGCCAAGAGTAAGTGAAAACTGTTGGAACCTAAATCAATGGCAGCAATGCGGCGGTTATTTGAGGTCATGTTAGTTCTTAGGACCTCGATGCTTGTTATTACGGTTACGATTACGGTTATTAGGATGTGGCCCACGGCGGCGACGATTTTGATTTCGAGGACGTTTTAAATCCGTCAGAATCGCGGTCTCGTCGTATTTCGTAACCGGGATCGTATGACCAATATAGTCTTCAATCGCAGGCAAGTTATATACATACTCTTCGCATGCAAGACTAACAGCTGCGCCACTCGCTCCCGCACGACCTGTTCGACCGATACGGTGTACATAGTCTTCGCAGTCGTCTGGTAAGTCGAAATTATAAACGTGCGTAACTTCTGGGATGTGGAGTCCGCGTGCTGCGACGTCCGTTGCCACTAAAATATCGAGGTGCCCCTCGGCAAAGTCATCCAAAATTTTCAGGCGTTTCTTTTGTGGTACATCGCCCGTTAACAGGCCCACCCGATGACCGTTAATGTCGAGCCATTGATAAACTTTGTCGCAACCATGCTTGGTGTTGGCAAATACGATAGCGCGATCAGGCCAGTCTTCCTCAATCAATGTCAGCAACAGCGGCATCTTATCGTACTTAGACGGATAAAATAGCTCCTCCGAAATACGTACGCCGGTTTTCTGTTGAGGCTCCACCTCGACTTTGGTAGGCGCATTCATATGCTCATACGCCAGTTCCTGTACGCGATAAGATAAAGTCGCTGAGAACAACAAATTGAGTCGCTCACTAGGGTCAGGCATTGCTTTAAGCAAATAACGAATGTCGTTGATAAAGCCTAAGTCGAACATCCTATCGGCTTCATCAAGTACGACTACCTCGATGTTATCGAGAGGGAATAAGCTTTGCTTATAGAAGTCAATAATCCGACCCGTTGTGCCAATGATGATGTCGGGCTTATCTGCTAATTGCTGCTGCTGCGCCTCATAACCCTCACCACCATAAATAACGGCCGTTTTCAGCTCGCATGTTTGTGTAAGAATTTTCGCATCATTGGCAATTTGTATCGCAAGTTCACGCGTCGGTGCCATAATGATAGCGCGGGGACCCGCCTCAGACGATTTTTGCGATTGCATTAATCGGTTGAAAGTTGCTAACAAAAATGCCAAGGTTTTGCCGGTACCTGTTTGGGCTTGGCCTGCTACATCCTGATTAGAGAGCGCCACTGGTAGGCTAAGTGCTTGAATAGGCGTGCAATTTTCAAATCCTGCAGACGTGAGAGCCTGTTGGATTTTGTCATGCAAACCCAGCGTTTCGAATCGAGTTTCAGTTAAATGTGTTTTATTCATAGGTTATAAGCATATCAGTTTGCGCTTGTAATCAAAAACAGAAATAATATCATCATACACACATTAGTCGCGAAAAGAGTAGCGGAGATTAACATGAGTGAAGTAATTGTTCAGCTTAGCGATGACAGCTTTGAAGCAGATGTCATCAATTCTGATAAACCTGTTTTAGTAGACTTTTGGGCAGAATGGTGCGGTCCTTGTAAAATGATTGCGCCTATTTTAGACGACATCTCTAAAGACTACGAAGGTCGTTTGACCATCGGCAAGCTGAACGTAGACCATAACGATCAGACTCCACCAAAATATGGTATTCGTGGTATTCCCACGTTGCTGTTGTTCAAAAACGGTGAAGTGGTTGCAACCAAAGTAGGTGCGTTGTCTCGAGCTCAATTAACTGAGTTTCTTGATCAACACATCTAATTGATCGTAAAAAACGGCGTCTAAGACGCCGTTTTTTAATTTTTATGGCCTAAAAACTGGACGAATCCGAAGTTTGGTGTTAGGTTTTGCTCATTAACTGAGCATCGAGGCAATGTGCGCTAGTCATTGCACGCAAAATAAGTCTTTCTTGACTCGATTTCCAACCGCTCGGAATCCAAATTTCAAATTTTAATGTAACCCTAACTTATAACCTAAGCGAGTCCTTACCGACTTTGTGATGAATCGATAATTCGAAACCCTCCTATGAATCTGACTGAACTTAAAAATAAACCTGTAAATGAATTAGTAGAACTAGCCGATAGCATGGGCCTTGAAAACATGGCTCGTCTGCGTAAACAAGACATTATCTTCGCGATTTTAAAGGCGCACGCCAAAAGTGGTGAGGATATATACGGCGGTGGTGTCCTAGAAATATTGCAAGATGGCTTTGGCTTTTTACGCTCAGCCGATTCTTCATATCTCGCAGGACCCGATGACATTTATGTCTCGCCGAGTCAGATCCGACGCTTTAATTTACGCACCGGTGATACGATTGGCGGTAAGATCCGTCCTCCGAAAGACAGCGAACGCTACTTTGCTCTACTAAAAATCCGTGAAGTTAATTTTGATAAACCAGAAAACTCACGTAATAAGATCCTTTTCGAAAACCTGACGCCTCTTCATGCGAATGAGCGCTTCCATCTTGAACGTGGTAACGGCAGTACTGAAGACATTACTGCACGCGTGCTCGATTTATCAGCACCTATCGGTAAAGGTCAGCGTGGTCTTATCGTTGCACCGCCTAAGGCGGGTAAAACCATGTTGCTGCAAAACATTGCAACGTCGTTAGCAGCCAATCACCCTGAAGCGGAACTCATCGTATTGTTGATTGATGAACGTCCAGAAGAAGTGACCGAAATGCATCGCTTGGTTAAAGGCGAAGTGGTTGCGTCGACGTTTGATGAACCGGCAAACCGTCACGTGCAGGTTGCGGAGATGGTGATTGAGAAAGCTAAGCGTCTAGTTGAACACAAAAAAGATGTGGTTATCTTGCTCGACTCAATCACGCGTTTAGCGCGTGCTTATAACACCGTGATTCCTAGTTCAGGTAAAGTACTGACCGGTGGTGTTGATGCCAATGCGTTACATAAGCCTAAGCGCTTCTTTGGCGCTGCCCGTAATGTCGAGGAAGGCGGTAGCTTAACCATTATTGCGACTGCACTGATTGATACTGGCTCGAAGATGGATGAAGTCATCTACGAAGAGTTTAAAGGTACCGGTAACATGGAGCTGCACTTAAACCGTAAGCTTGCAGAGCGCCGTGTATTCCCAGCGATTGACTTTAACCGCTCTGGTACTCGTCGTGAGGAACTACTTACATCTCAAGACGAACTGCAGAAGATGTGGATACTACGTAAGATCATGAACCCGATGGGTGAAGTTGAGGCCATGGAGTTCTTAATCGATCGTCTGCAAATGACCAAAACCAACGACGAGTTCTTTGAGTCAATGAAGCGTCAACGCAATAGTTAACCTATGAAATATCAAGATCTGCGTGATTTTATTCAGCAGCTTGAGGCGAAAGGTGAACTCAAGCGTATTCAACACGAGATCGATCCATACTTAGAAATGACAGAAATTGCCGACCGCACGCTAAAAGCGGGCGGGCCGGCATTGTTATTTGAGAATGTGAAAGGTCACTCGATTCCTGTGCTCGCCAATTTGTTTGGTACGCCTGACCGTGTCGCTATGGGTATGGGACAAACATCGGTCACTGCACTGCGTGATGTCGGTAAGCTACTGGCTTTTTTGAAAGAGCCTGAACCCCCTAAAGGCTTCAAAGACGCGCTAAATCTATTACCCACGTACAAAAAAGTGCTGAGCATGGCACCTAAGTCGATTAAAAAGGCGCCGTGCCAAGAAGTGGTTGTAGAGGGTGATGACGTTGACTTGACCCAGTTGCCTATTCAACATTGTTGGCCAGGTGATGCAGCACCTTTAATTACGTGGGGTTTAACGATTACCCGAGGTCCGCACAAAGAGCGTCAGAACTTGGGTATTTACCGCCAACAGGTACTTGGCAAAAATAAGCTCATCATGCGTTGGTTGTCGCACCGTGGCGGTGCCTTAGACTTTCAAGAGTGGTGTCAGCAAAATCCGGGTGAACGGTTTCCTGTGTCGGTCGCTTTGGGCGCTGATCCTGCAACAATTTTGGGGGCGGTCACGCCGGTTCCAGACAGTTTATCGGAGTATGCTTTTGCTGGCTTGTTACGCGATAGTCGTACGCAAGTGACTCAGAGTGTAAGCAACGACTTACAAGTGCCGGCTCACGCTGAGATGATCTTAGAAGGCTATATTGAGCCGGGAGAAATGGCGCCGGAAGGACCTTACGGCGACCATACAGGTTATTACAACGAGGTGGATGAGTTCCCTGTATTTACAGTGACTCATATTACACATCGTAAAGACCCTATCTACCACAGCACCTATACCGGGCGTCCGCCGGATGAACCTGCCGTATTGGGTGTTGCATTGAACGAAGTGTTTATTCCGCTTTTACAAAAACAGTTTCCAGAAATAGTCGACTTTTATTTACCGCCCGAAGGTTGCTCGTATCGATTGGCCGTTGTGACCATGAAAAAGCAATACCCCGGTCATGCAAAGCGTGTGATGATGGGTGTTTGGTCTTTTTTACGACAATTCATGTATACCAAGTTTGTCATCGTGTGTGACGATGATGTCAACGCGCGCGACTGGAAGGACGTAATTTGGGCGATGACAACGCGTATGGATCCAGCGCGAGATACGACGATGGTTGAGCATACGCCAATTGACTATTTAGACTTTGCTTCACCGGTTTCGGGTCTAGGCTCAAAAATGGGTCTCGATGCCACGAATAAGTGGCCCGGGGAGACTAATCGTGAGTGGGGCGAACCCATCGTGATGAGCGAAGCAGTCAAGCAGCGCGTGGATTCGCTGTGGGATGAATTAAATATTTTGGAGAAGTAAATGTCGCAAGTGATGCACTGTAAAGCGCATGTGAGCCGTCAGTTAGCAGAGCACGTCTGGGAAGTCAGTGTGACCTTACCTGAGGCGACAAAATTTGAAGCGGGTCAGTACTTAATGGTGGTGATGGGCGAGCGAGATAAACGGCCGTTTAGCATTGCGTCTGCACCGACTGCGCATAAAGAATGGTTACTTCATATTGGCGCGCCACCGGATAACAGCTACGCGACAGAAGTATTGGATGTTGTAAAAGATAAAGGCGAACTCACCATTGAAGCACCGGCGGGTGAGGCTGTATTTAAGTCCGATCGTGCTGGAGATACGGTGTTGATTGCCGGAGGTACGGGCTTCTCTTACACATATTCTATTTTGCAAAAATTGCTGACAGATGGCTTAGATAAACCTGTTTATTTCTATTGGGGCGCAAAGTCGGCGGATGACCTTTATTTGCATAAGGAGCTGCAGGCATTAGCAACTCAACATCCATTATTTACTTACCATCCTGTGGTCGAAGAGGCGCCGCAGGGTTGGGCTTATGGCGTTGGTTTAGTCCATCACGAAGTCATGGCTCAGCAGCCGAATTTGTCTGAATGTCAGATTTATATGGCTGGGCGTTTTGAAATGGTTCGTGTCATTCGTGATGATTTTACGGCACGTGATGTGCCAATGGAAAATATGCACGGTGACGCGTTGGCATTCATCTAGGTTTGCCAATTTTAAACAAGGCGTTATACTAGCGCCCGAGTACCAAGGGGTGCCTTTTTAGGCTGAGATGCGAAAGCGAACCCTTTTTACCTGATCCGGTTAATACTGGCGTAGGGATGGTAAAGTCTCGCATACAATGAGTGAATAACCTCCTTCAGTATCAGTCTCTGACTGATCCAACCGGGTCGTTTCTTTGCAGTCAATAAGGGAAATGATCCATGCATAACAACAGTTTTAAACTATCTGCGCTTCTGATCGGTGTGCTGAGCAGCACTTCTGTTTGGGCACAAGACACCAACGAAACCACTATTGATGAATCCATTGAGGTGGTCGGTGACTTTCAAAAGCAGACCATCACACAAACCACTCGCAGCATCGCCATTGTTGATGAAAACTCAATGCATCAACGCGCATCACGTCACTTGCAGGACGTCTTGAACTCGGTTGCTAACGTCAATTTTTCGGGTGGCTCCAGTACGGCACGTTTCATCCAGATCCGCGGTATCGGCGAACGTTCGCAATTTGTTGATGCAATTAATCCATCGGTCGGCTTAGTCATTGATGGCATCGACTATTCTGGGTTGGGTTCTGCAGCGACATTATTCGATGTCGGACAAGTGGAAGTTTACCGTGGTCCACAAAGTGGGCGCTTTGGCGTTAACGGGCTGGCGGGTATGGTGTTGCTCGAGTCGAATCAGCCCACCGAGGTTACCAGTGGTGAGTGGCTAATCGGTGTGGGTAACTACTCTGAAAGCACATTGGCCGGCGCTGTGGGTGGTTCCTTGGGCGCGTTGGGCAATGCACGCTTATCCCTCATGCAATTCGACCAAGATGGCTACACCGAAAATACCTTTCTAAACCGCGATGATACTGAGCAACGTGATGAATTTACTGCGCGCTTAAGCATCGATACCCAGCTCGGGCAAGATTGGCTTTTAAAAACGCGTATCCATAAAATGGATATTGATAATGGCTACGATGCCTTTAGTTTAGAGAACGACCGCACCACCTTATCTGATGAACCTGGGTTTGATCGTTTGGATTCAACGGCAGGGCGATTACAGCTGGATTACAGCGGCTTTGAAAAATTCACGATTGAAACCGCGGTTAACGTGCTCAGCGCTGACAAAGACTACGCATTTGATGAAGACTGGACTTATGTCGGCATCGCTCCAGGTTGGGAGTACTCTTCTTTTGACGCGTATTATCGTGAGCGAGACGATGTAACTGCTGAAGTTCGTTTTACATCGGATGCACCCATTAACCTGTGGGGCTTGCCAACAGACTGGACGGTCGGTGTTTACTATTACAGCAAAGACGTGAACCTGACCCGTGATTACTATAATTGGGACATTGGTTCACCAAGTATTTTCGGCAGTAGTTACGAAACTCAAAACCAAGCGATCTATGGCGAGCTTGTCCAACAAGTCAAAGATAACTGGAGCTGGATTGGTGGTTTGCGTATCGAACGTTACGACAATGACTATGTTGATAGTAACGGAGTGGTTGCAGAGCCTAGCGATACCATGGTTGGTGGAAATCTGAGTTTACGGTATCAATATGCACCGCAAAGTTATGCTTATGCCACGCTCGCACGCGGTTATAAAGCGGGTGGTGTTAATGGTGAGGCGTTAGGGCGCGCGAAAGACCAACAACTTGACGAACTTGAAGCCTATTTACTCGATCGTGCGACTTTTGCCCCTGAAATATTGTGGAATGCGGAAGTGGGTATGAAGGCCACACGCAGCGATTGGAGTTATCGGGTGGCGGCGTTTTACAACTGGCGTGATGATGTGCAGCTCAAGAGCTGGGTAAATCGCAATCAGTCGTTCGTAGGTTACATTGAGAACGCCGCACAAGGCAGTAACTATGGGTTAGAAGCCGAGCTAAGATACCGTTTGAGTGATTCCATCAGTGCGTTTGCATCACTGGGCTGGTTGGATACGGAAATCGATGGCTTCGTCACCGAAGATGGAAGGGATATGAGTGGACGCGATCAAGCTCACGCACCTAACTACCAAGCCAACATTGGCTTAGAGGGACAACTGACGAATGCGTTGAGCTGGAGCGTTCAAACCGATCTAAAAGATGGCTTTTACTTCTCTAACTCACACAATCAACAAGCGGATAGTATGGCCTTGCTGCACGCGCAACTTAATTACGATTGGAACCAGTGGCGTTTTACCCTTTGGGGACGTAACTTAACCGATGAAGACTACGAAATTCGAGGTTTCTATTTTGGTAACGACCCGCGCGATGAATACGTGACGGAAACCTACGTCCAATATGGTGAGCCGCGTCGATTTGGCCTTACCGCACGTTACACATTTTAAGGAGGTTGTATGCCATTTTCTGCAGAACTCTCGCTCTATCCGCTTGCAAATAATTACTTAGAGGTGATTCAAGCGTTTATCGATAGGCTGAATGAGTATCCTGATTTAACGGTGCTCACTAACACGATGAGTACACAAGTATTTGGTGACCTTGAGGTGGTCATGGGCGCCCTAACAAAGGAGCTCAACTGGTTATACGATCGGGTGCCATCGCAAGTTCTTGTTTGTAAGTTTATCAATAAAGACCTGACCCCTGACCATGTTAAGTGAGTTAATGGATCAACTTATGCTGAGCTCCTTTTGGGAGCTCGGCGCTTTGCTACTGGCGCTTGCTTACTTAGTGCTTGCTGCGCATCAAAGGCAAGAGTGCTGGCTCGCTGCGGCGGTAAGCTGTTGTGTTTATGCGAGTATCTTTTGGGATGCAAAGCTGTATATGGAATCGCTACTGCAAGTGATATACGTCATTATGGCAGGTTATGGCTGGTGGCAATGGCGACAGCAGGGGACTGCAATTGAGGAAAATCAACGCGGTCATCACTATTCCTTTAAGTGGCATTTCAAGCAATGGGTTTGGGTATCAGTGGTTGCGGTGGTTACCGCCGTGCTTTTACAAAACTATACCGATGCAGATGCGGTTTGGCTCGATACCTTTACGACCGCATTTAGTCTACTAGCGACCTACTTGGTTACCAAAAAGGCGATGGAAACCTGGTGGTATTGGCTTGTAATCGATTCGGTCTATGTTTATCTCTATTTAAGTAAAGGATTCGTCGCTACAGCCATGTTATTTGTGCTCTACCTGGTACTTGTGGTGTATGCCATGTACCGCTGGCGAGTGGATGATGGACCTGCGGTTCAGACGACATGAGACTGCCGGCCCCTCAACATGTTGAACGCATATCGACTGGACAAGTGAACGATGTTTGGCGCATTACCTGCGCTCAGGAAAGCTACTTGTTTAAGTGGCTTAATGCGGCAGAGGGTCTATTACTTAATCGCGAGGATGAGCTGAAGTTGCAAAGTGCTCTGGCGGTGCAAGGTTTGGCCCCTCAAATTATTGATAGCGATTACAGTCGTTGGGTGCTGCAAGCGTTCGTTGAAGGACCTACCCTAGCGCAAAGTCAGTTACCGCGAACCGAAAAACTAACTATCATGGTTGGTCTCATGGCTACGCTGCATCAAACGCGCGTTGATTACCAGGGTCCTTCTTTCTGGCAACGCCTTGAGGGCTATTTTGCGTGTGCTTCTGAGCAACAGTTAGCACGCATACATGCGCTGCAAGAACAGTTAACGATTGATGCAGCGCAATCTTGTCTTTGCCATTTCGATCTTTCTTTCGATAATATCGTACTAACAGAACGACCTGTGGCGTTGGACTGGGAGTACGCCAGTTTTGGTAACCCCGCCGTTGATTTTGCCAGTGCTATGTTAATTAATCGCTGCTCAGTGGCTGAACAGCATGACTGCTTTGGTGAGTACCGTCGCCGGTCGCCGGTACCTTTAAAGTGGGATGATGTGCTAGCTGCGCTGCAATTGATGCAATGGGTCAATGACATTTGGTATCAATTAGCTGACGATTAGGGAAATGTGATGGCTGATAAGCAATTGATGAATCGTGTCTACGGCTACCTTGCTGAAGACGAAGACGCACGCGTATGTAAAGATATCCCCGAAAATGCATGCAATGAACAACCGCGTTCATTCGTATTGATGCTTATTTCTCTAATGCTGACCAAGCTCGGGGATTCACTGGTGAGCGCACGGTTAGTCTTAGCCTGGATGCTCAGTGCACTGGGCGCGCCACCCGTATTTATCAGTGCCTTAGTGCCCATAAGAGAATCTTTGGCGTTACTACCACAACTCTTTGTTGCGCAAAAATTACGCGAGCAACCTGTACGAAAGTGGTTTTGGGTCGCCGGTAGCGTTGGTCAAGCCGTGTCATTGGCTTTAATGCTTGTGGCTGTCGCGACTTTGGACGGTACCGCGTTGGGTTGGACAGTCATTTTGTTTCTAATTACTTTCTCACTGTCGCGTGGGGTCTGTTCCGTAGCCAATAAAGACGTGACGGGCAAAACCGTCTCGAAAACGCGGCGTGGGCGACTGTCGGGTGTCGCCGCTTCGGCTGCGGGATTACTGACCTTAGTGACAGCGTTAGTTATTGTGATGTTTCCCGATGTTGAGGGGCAACGCAGTCTCTTTCTTGTATTGCTCGGTGGTGGCGTGCTGCTTTGGACCTGTGCGGCAATCACCTACGCGGGTATACCCGAAGTTGCTGGCGCAACAGAGGGCGGCGGTAACGCTATCAGCGAAGCGTTAAAGTCACTGTCATTACTGTGGCGTAATGCACTTTTTGGTCACTTTGTTCTTACCCGAGCTTTATTAGTTGCGGCGGCTTTTGCGATTCCATATATCGTTGTTCTTATTCAGCGCGAAGGCGATGCAGGCTATACCAGTCTAGGGAGTTTACTATTGGCTAGTGGCTTAGCCGGCTTATTGGCCGGACGGTTTTGGGGACGTTGGTCAGATTCGGCTAGCCATCATGTGATGGCGGCGGCGTCGGTAATGTCGACGCTTGTGATGTTAGTAGCCTTGGCGATTTATTATTGGTTCCCACAAGCGTTAAGTTCAATTTGGGCGGCGGGCGGTTTAATGTTCCTATCTGCAGTGGCGCATCATGGCGCGCGTGTGGGGCGTAAAACCTATCTGGTGGACATGGCAAATCAAGATAACCGCGCGCAACTGACTGCTGTATCTAATACGGTGATGGGCGTTATTCTACTGGCTGGTATCTTGCTTGGTTGGCTCGATGCTTCTTACGGTGTGGCGGCGGTATTATGGCTACTTGTCGGCATTGGGGTGCTTGCCACACTGTCATCGCTTTCACTTAAAAATGTGTCTGGCAGTTAGCCAGACACACTGCTTTATACTCTAATTTACTTACTTTCCTTTAAATACCGCGTATAACCCAATAATCACGGCGACCACACCACCGATTAAATACCACATGGTGTTATCCGTTGGCTCATTGGTGACCATTTGTGAAGCTTCAGAAGCAAGCGACTGAGACGCCTCATAAGAAAAGTACAATAAAATTGCTCCGACCACTAAAAGAATAAGACCTACGATTTTGTTCATCTGAATCTTCCTAAGTTGTTGTTATATATATTAAATAATTTAACTACAATGACTACCATAGCATGTATTTTTTAGTTTGACGTCAACGTTACGTCAAATGTCATATATATATTCTTCACCAATATAAGTAAACACTGTAAATGAACTATTACAAAATGGTGAAGGAAGAGCGAGCATGAAAGAAAAACAATAAAATTGAGTGTCATCGCGCTTGCTGTATCAGCCGTTTGCGGTGCCTCACCGGTTTTGGCACAGCAACAGCAAGCTGAAGAAGTGCCTGAAAATATCGAGCGTATTGTTACTTTGGGTTCACGAGTAAACGGGCGAACGGCCACCGAGTCGGCGTCACCTGTGGACATTATCTCGAGTGAGCAACTGGCTGAGACAGGCGCTTCTGAACTCGGTAAAGCTATTCAAATGAGTGCGCCTTCGTTTAACTTTTCTTCCACCACCATTTCAGATGGCTCGGATATCATTCGACCAGCGACGTTACGTGGTCTAGGACCTGACCAAGTACTTGTACTCGTCAATGGTAAGCGTCGTCATCAACAAGCGCTTGTTAACGTTCAAGAAACCATCGGCAAAGGTTCACCAGGCTACGATATCAATGCGATTCCAATCACTGCGGTTGAGCGCGTAGAAATCTTGCGGGATGGTGCAGCCGCACAATATGGATCGGATGCTATTGCAGGTGTTATCAACATCACGCTTAAATCAGGAGACGGTGGAAGCGTGAGTGCGGAAATCGGGCAAACTTATGAAGGTGATGGTGAGGTTAATCAAGTTGGCCTCAACTTGGGCACTACGAACGATAAAGGCTACTTTAATTTTACTCTAGAATATCGTGACCGCGGTATGACTAATCGCGCTGCACCAGCGACCTTAGAAGCGACCGGTGGACAATTAATCGGTGACTGGTGGGATCGTAATGGCGATCCTGTTGTACGTTTACATGTGGGGGATGCAGATTCAGAAAACTATTACGCTTAGTTTAACTCAGCCTACACATTGACGGGCTCGACCGAGCTCTATGCTTTTGGTGGTATTTCGTCACGCGATGGTGGCTCAGCGGGCTTTTTCCGTGGTCGCGGACACCCTCGTACAATTGAGACAATCTATCCAGATGGCTTTTTGCCACAACTTAAAACCGAAGCGGATGATCAGTCGATAGCGGTTGGGTTGCGGGGGGACTTACCCAATGCATGGTTGTGGGACGCGAGTATTGTGTATGGCAAAAATGAATTCGGTTTTAACTCTGCCTACTCAGCAAACGTCAGTTGGTATTATGAGCCGGCACCCGGCGGTGGAATCTACGCAGACACGCCGACCGAGGCGTTTGATGGTGAATTAGTGTTTGACCAAACCACCTTCAACCTCGATTTTAATGGCACCATCGACGTCAATAACGAATTACTCTATCTCGCTTTGGGCGTTGAGTTTAGAACCGATGGTTATGAGATCAATGCAGGTGATCCGGTGTCTTGGGCTTATGGTCGTAGCAATGACCCTTCAATAACCATTCTAACGCCTTCCGGTGCGCCCGCAGAAGCCGGTATCCAAGACTTTCCTGGCTTTAGTCCAGGACAAGAAGTAGATGCCTCACGTGATAGCTACGGCGCATACGTTGATGCCGAGTACTACGTAACACCGGATTGGCTACTTGCTGGTGCGTTGCGTTACGAAGATTACGATATCGCCGGTGACAACATCTCCGGTAAAATCTCAACGCGGTACGATATTACCAATGATTTCTCGGTCCGTGGCACTTTGGCGACCGGTTTTAGGGCGCCCGGTGTGCAACAGATATATTACTCACAAGTGCTTACTAATATCGTAAATGGTACTTTGGTACAAACGGGTACTGTGTCGAATGACGATGAAGTTGCCCGTCAATTTGGCATTAACCGACTCGAAGAAGAAACATCTGAGAGCGCGAGTATCGGTATCATCAAACGTTGGCGAAACGGACTCGACCTAACCATCGATTTGTATCAAATAAATATTGATGATCGCATCGTTATCTCAGAGCCGCTAACGGCAGATATTGGTACCGAGTTCGCAACTATACTCGATAATAACAATCTCGGCGCGGCGCAGTTCTTCACTAACTCTGTGGATACCAAAACGCAGGGTGTCGATATTATCGCGTCATATCCGACAGAAGTTTTGAGTGGCGATCTTGTATTAACTACGGCGTTGAGCTTTGTTAATACCGATGTCGAACGCGTTAACTCAGTCTCATCACTTATCCCTGCCGAGCAGATATTTAACGAAACTCAAGTATTACGTATCGAAGAAGGTCAACCGAGTGAGAAAGCATCGATTATGGCCGACTGGGAGCGTGATCGTTGGAGCGTTAATCTTGCATTTAACTACTTTGGCGCCGTAGAAGGTCAGGCTTTCACCGGTATCAAACATAAATGGGATGGAAAGTGGCTTACTGACTTGTCGGTCGGTTACGATCTGACTGATGATTTTAAACTGGTCGTGGGGGCAAACAACCTGTTTGATACTTATCCGGATGAATGGGGGAGTGCAGGCGTTCCGTTCTCTCAAGCAGGTTTTAAATATGGCTGGGAAACACTACCTTTTGGTATCAACGGCGGCTACTACTACGTAAAAGCGAAGTACAGCTTTTAATCGCTCACAAAAAAGCCCACCGCAGGGTGGGCTTTCATTTTCTAGCTTCGTAACTTTAGTCGTTTAGGTATGAGGTGAGCATCCACGCAGTTTTCTCTTGCTCGCGAATATAATCACTCATCAGTGCTGAGGTGCCTTCGTCATTTGCGTCATTCGCCAGATCTTGAATTTCGCGTTGTAGGCGAATTGTCGTTTGATAGCTATCTAAGATGTTAGCCACACACGCACGACCATCATGAACGTCTTTGACTTCTTCGATGTCACTGGTCTTGATGTAAGTCGAATAGGCATGCATCGGGCGTTGACCTAATGTCAAAATACGCTCGGCAATTTCATCAATCTTCAACAATAAATCGTCGTAAGTTTCTTCGAACTTGGCATGTAGCTCAAAAAAACGCTCACCTTTAATATTCCAGTGAAAGCCACGAACGTTCATGTAAAAAATCTGATAGTTAGACAACAATTCGTTGAGTTTGTCGGCTAATTGCTCAGCTTTTTTCTCATCTAAACCAATCACTTTTAATTGCTTCATTACCTTTCTCCAGTAAATCGATGCTGTTGAACTGATACGAATCTAGCGCAATTCCGATCAGTTTTGTAGTGTGGCATCGCGTTTACCATCGCGAATATGTGCTTCGCCTCGCTGTTTAGCAAGTTGGATTTGGCGTTCGCGTTCGGCATAGCGCGCCTTTTGCTCTTCGGTTGTCTTGTCGTAGCAGTGTGGACAACTGACCCCTTTCACATAATGTTCCGATTGCTTCTCTTCATTAGTGATAGGCATGCGGCAAGCATAGCACTGGTCGTACGCACCTTGCGCTAAACCGTGTTTTACCGTTACACGCTGGTCAAAAACAAAGCACTCACCATCCCAAAGGCTGGTTTCCTCTGGCACCATTTCTAGGTATTTTAAGATGCCGCCCTTTAAATGATAGACCTCATCAAATCCTTGCTCTTTCAAGTAAGCCGTCGACTTTTCACAACGAATACCGCCGGTACAAAACATGGCTACTTTTTTGTGTTTAGACGGATCTAAGTGCTCCTTGACGTATTCAGGGAACTCACGGAAGGTTTCTGTTTTGGGGTTGACCGAGCCTTTGAACGTGCCTACGGCGTATTCGTACTCATTACGTGTATCAATTAAAAGCACTTCGGGATCTGAGATGAGGTCGTTCCACTTTTCGGGCTCGACATAAGTGCCCACAGTGTTCTTTGGATCCACCCAATCAACACCCATGGTGACAATCTCGTTTTTAAGCTTCACTTTAGTGCGATAGAACGCTTGTTCATCGCTCGGTGACTCTTTATGCTCAATACCAGCGAGGCGTTCATCCGCGTTGATGTGTGCTAGTACATTGTCAATGCCTTGGCGGGTGCCACAGATAGTACCGTTAATGCCCTCACGTGCGAGCAATAATGTGCCTTTGACATCATTCTCTAACATCACTTGGTAGAGTGGTTCACGGAGGGATTCAAAGTCGTTGAGTTCAACGAACTTATAGAGGGCTGCACAGATATACATGTTTACTTCCTTTTTCAGCAGGTCGGATCGCAAATCCGGGGCGTTAAAATCGAGCGGATTATAACCAAATTAGAGCGTTGTGTGTAGGGGGCGAGTTGGGCGTTCAGGATATCTGGTTTAGTTTATTGGTGGGTCTTTCGTTTTTGACATCACTATTGAGTGCTGTCGCGGGTGCTGGCGGTGGCGCTGTGCTTATTGCCGTCCTAGCTTCGGTATTGCCGGCGCATGCAATCATCCCGGTACACGGTTTTGTGCAAATGGGATCGAATGTAGGGCGTTCAGCATTGACGTGGCGGCATATTGATTGGCGGACCGTCATTTGGTTTGTGCCCTTTGGATTGGTCGGAACGCTGCTGGGTAGCCTCGTATTGCTGCAATTACCGCAACATTGGTTGCAGTTGAGTATTGCTGGGTTCCTGTTGTTTTTAACTTGGGGGCCGCAGTTACCTAAATTAATTTTGGGACGTGTTGGTTTAGCGCTTGGCGCGGCATTATGTGGCTTTATTTCACTGTTTGTTGGTGCTTCAGGGCCCGTGGTCGCCAGTTTCGTAAAAGCACGCTTTGATCATAGGCATACGGTTGTGGCGACATTTGCCGCTATTATGACAATGCAACATGCGCCGAAAGCAATTGTCTTTGGCGCACAAGGTTTTGTCTTTGAGCAGTGGTGGTTACTTATCATGTGTATGATAGCCGCCGGTTTTTTAGGAACCTACATGGGGGTTCGCTGGTTAAAGAGAATGACTAACCAGCACTTTGACCAACTCTTTAAATGGGTCATTACCTTACTCGCTCTGCGCTTGCTTTGGAGTGCTTTTTAAGCGTTTATCCCAGCGCTGCCGAGCATAACGACGCAGGCTGGCGATATTATCGGTTTCGTCCATGATCGGCGTACCTAAAATGGTCTCGATGATATCTTCTAAAGTAATTAACCCAAGCCAACTTCCATGCTCATCGTAGACCAAACACATATGCTGGCGTTCTTGTAGCAGATGCGCCATTAAGGCTTCAACACTCACCGTTTCCGTGACAATTTCAACTGGGCGTGTGAGCTCAGCAAGGGTTGTTTCCTGATCGGCTTCTAGCGCGTCACTGCGAAACAAGATTCCATGCGGCTCCTCGTCAGCATCGATGACTGGAAATCGAGAAAAGGGTAGTTGTTTAGTGTGCTTGTAGAACTCGCCAATGGTCATATCTGGGCGCACTGTCTCGCATACTGTGCGCGGCGTCATGACTTGTTTCACGCGAATATCGTGTAGGTCTAGAATGTTCCAGATAACTCGGCGCTCGTCCTCATCGAGGGCATTTTGCTCAAGTCCCATAGTCGCCATCGCTTTGATTTCTGAGCGCACATCGATATCCGCTTCGTTGGCGCCAATACGTTTGGTGATTTGATCCGATAGCCAGATAAATGGCTTAAGGCTAGTGATTAAGAAGTTCAAAATCCCCGGGAGTAGAGGCGCGAGCGAACGCCAAAATTTTGCACCGATGGTTTTCGGAATGATTTCTGACAGAATCAAAATCAGTAAAGTCATGACTGCACTCGCGGCACCGAGATAACCATCTCCGAATACAACACCAACTTGGGCGCCCACACCCGCCGCACCGGCCGTATGCGCGATCGTATTCAGGGTCAAGATAGCAGCGAGCGGGCGATCAATCGTCTGTTTCAATTTAGACAGCTGTTTGTGCAGCTTGGGGCGCTGTTCTTTGAGGCCAGCAATGTAGCTTGGTGTAATCGACAGCAACGACGCTTCAAGCATGGAGCACAAAAACGATATACCAATAGCTATAAACGCAAATACAATCAGCAAAAACATGAATGAGTACCTATACGAGTTGAACGCCGATAATAACCATTGCGGCTATAAGTACAACCCCCCAACCAAGCTTAACAGCGTGCTTTTGCCACCATTTTTGTGCATAAGGACCTAACCAGAGAGCGAGTAACGCCAGTCCGTAATAGCGAATACCGCGTGATAGCGCGGATGCCAGCATGAACATAGCAAAGGAGTAGTCAACAGCGCCGGCAGCTAACATCGCTGTTTGAAAGGGGACGGGTGTTACGCCGACTAAAAATACGGCCCAGAAACCTTGAGCTTCGAGTGTGCTTTTAAATTGTTCAAAAGAATCTTCAATACCAAAATAGTTTATTGCCCAAACGCCTGCCGTATCCATGAATGCTTGACCCACGAAATAGCCTGCGGTCGCACCTGTTAGACAACCTGCTAGCGCGACAGAAGCAATGAGCCAAATGCGCTGGCGCTCAACAAGCATGTATGGCACTAATATGAGTTCTAAAGGAATAGGTATAATGGTGGCTTCTAGCGCTGAGAAGAAAAATAAAAGCACCAATGCATGAGGCGAGTCAATGAGTTTCTGGAACCACTTGTTCGCTTTTTTATCATCCGGTTCAATTTTCTGCGCTGAAGCAGGCTCGTTACTCACTTTAGGTATCCTTTTTACTCGATTAAGTTAATCGTATCGTTATACTGCATAAATTGGAATTTAGTGGATCGTAAAGTCGAAAAATTTCGTAAACTAAACCCAGAATGAAGTTAATAAGGTGTTTCCTCAATGAATTATCGTGGTAATAGCGCGTTCTCGCATCAACAAGCTGATAAAGTCGGTGTTTTGCTCACTAATTTAGGTACGCCCGATGCGCCGACTAAAGCAGCGCTCAAGCCTTACCTTAAAGAATTCCTGTCTGACCCCAGAGTTGTTGAGTTTCCACGTTGGCTTTGGAAAATTATCCTTAACGGTATCATTCTGAATATCAGACCTAAACGTTCTGCAGAGGCGTATAAGACCGTATGGACTGATCGGGGCTCGCCCTTGCTGTATCACACAGAGGACCAAGCCGCTGCGGTGCAACACGCGCTGACGCAGGATTTAGGTGAACATGTGATAGTGGACTATGCGATGCGCTACGGAAAACCATCGATTCAAGATGCGCTGGACAGAATGATGCGTGCGGGCGTACGCAAACTATTGGTGTTACCACTCTATCCTCAATATTCGGCATCGACCGTAGGCTCAACCTTCGATGCAATAGCGAATGACTTTACTCAGCGACGTTGGTTACCCGAGTTTCGTTTCATTTCGCATTATCACGACTATGACCCATTTATCAGTGCTTTAGTTAATAAGATAGAGCGCCATTGGGAAACTCACGGACGTGCCGATAAGCTGATTTTTTCTTATCACGGCGTACCTTTGCGCTACCTGAAAAACGGTGACCCTTATCATTGTGAGTGCTATAAGACCACGCGCTTGGTGGCTGAACGTCTCGGCCTCAGTGAGCACGAGTATATGACAACTTTTCAATCGCGCTTTGGCCGTGAGGAATGGTTAAAGCCATACACCGATGAGACGTTAAAGGCGTTGCCGAAGCAGTCAGTCAAATCAGTTCAAGTGATGTGTCCGGGTTTCTCATCCGACTGTTTGGAGACTATTGAAGAGATAGGCGAAGAGAATCGTGAGTACTTTATCGAGAACGGGGGCGAACGCTATGAATATATTAGCGCTCTCAATGCCGAAGAGGAGCATATCTCAGCACTTGTTAGCTTAATTAAAGATAACCTCGCAGGCTGGACTGTACCCGAGCAGCAGGCCGAAGCGTTAGCGACAAGACAACGTGAAGCTGATAAGGTAGAGCGAAATACGGCGAATTGAGTCAAGCATGAGTAGCACTCAAGGATTTGGTAAAACATTTAGTTTTATAGCGTGGGGACTTGCCCTCGCGCTACTTTTTTGGTTCTTCCAAGACAAGCTCGAACAGCAATTTAATCCCAACCAAGACGTTGTTTCTCAGCGGTTGAGTGGTCAAACTGTGGTCGAACTGACGCAAAACCGCATGGGTCACTACGTAGTATCAGGCAAGATAAACCAGCAACCCGTTACGTTTCTATTAGATACCGGCGCTACCTTAGTGGCTATTCCAGAACATATTGCTGACAGACTGGGCCTTGTAAAAGGACGAAAGGGTATTTCTGCAACCGCCAATGGACGTATTGTTACCTATAGAACCCACCTAAACTCATTAACTCTGGGCGATATTGTACTCGATAATGTGGATGCCTCGATCACGCCTGGCTTAGAAGATGATGTGATCTTGTTGGGCATGAGTGCGTTAAAACAACTGGAGTTGGTACAAAAGGGCGATACATTAACCATTAAATATTAAGAGGTGGTATGAGAGTTAATATTGTGACGATTTCGTTAGTACTCGTGTCTGGCGTTGTAGCGTCAGCGGCCATGGCGCAGCAATCATATCGTGATTGTGCGCTCATTCAGGACGACCAAGAGCGGTTGATGTGCTACGACCGATTGAATGAGCAAGATAAAAAGCCGGTCCCTGCTGCCAAAATGAAAGAGAAAGTCGAGCAGAAGCGTGACAACAATGCTGACTTTGGTTTAGAGCATAAAAAGCTGAAACAAGATGAAAGCATGTCAGTTAAACTGACAAGTCGCGACAAGGATGCTTACGGTAAATGGATACTTACTTTCGATAACGGTCAAGTTTGGAAGCAAAAGGGCTCAGAAGACTATTTTCCTTGGCACGATGAGGGCAACTATACCATTACGCGAGGCATGTTTAATGCGTATTTTCTGTCACGCAAAGAGGTCAATAAACGCATGAAAATCGAACGCATTAAGTAGTCGCAGGATTAATCACTTCTATGAGTTGCTCGAGCGGCATAGGGCGGTAGAAATAGAAACCTTGTGCCGCTTGGCAGCTACGCCGAGCAAAGTAAGCTGCTTCTTCGGCATTTTCAATTCCCTCAACAGTAATTGACTTATTCAGACCCAACGCCATCGAAATCACTGCCTCAGTGATGGGGTGCGATGAGCTATCGGTAAGCACTCGCCGTGTGAAGCTTCGGTCAATTTTAATAATATCGGCGGGTAAATCATTCAAATAAGAAAGCGATGAGTAACCGGTGCCAAAGTCATCAATAGCGATTTTGCAGCCGAGTGTTCTGAGCTCGGCGAGTTGTTTAAATGCAGCCTTTGCATCATCGACTAGCATAGTTTCTGTCAACTCAAACTGTAGCGTACTGAACGGCATCTTGTACTTGTGAGCCAACTGTGTCACTTGACTGACCAACTGACCATTTTGCAACTGTTTGGGTGACAAATTTATCGACAATATAAAGTTCGGCTGAGCAACATACTGAGCTACCTCACGAATTGACATTTCTAGGATCAAATCGGAAAGCGGCATAATCTGTCCAGTATGCTCAGCTAGCGGTATAAAAACGTCGGGAGGTATCCAGTTGCCTTGTTTATCACGCCAACGAGCGAGCGCCTCAACGCCGATTATCTGCTCGCTTTTGAGGTCGACGAATGGTTGATAGAAGACTTCCAGTTGTTGGTTTTCAATCGCCACTTGAAGTTGATTACGTAGCGTTAAATCTGTCTGATACTTCAGCCCCATCGCTTGTGTGAAGAAAGCGAAGGTATTTCCCCCACTCTCTTTCGCTTTAGTCATCGCGACGTCAGCATTTTGAATAAAGGCTTCGGCAGAAGACACTTGAAACTCACGCGACGCAATACCGATACTTGCAGTGAGGTACAGATCGATATAATCGATTTCAAACTTGTCGCGTAGGGCAGTTAACAAAGAACGCGCCACCTCCGTCGACGATGTTTTATCGGCTCCGGGTAGAAAGACGATAAACTCATCGCTACTAAATCTTGATAACTGCGCCGTTGCAGGGCTGACCTCTGCTAAGCGTGTCGCAATACGCTTGAGTAACTCATTACCTGTATGAAGCCCTAAACTATCATTAATGGGCTTAAACCCATCTAAATCAATAAACAAAATATGCGCGTCAGTTGGATTGACCGATAGCCACTGGTTGATATTCGTCTCTAAGACATCGCGACGCATTAGCTGAGTCACCGAGTCAAAATTGGCCATTTGAATCAAGCGACCCTGTTGTTCGGTTAGTTTGCGGTTACTCTCTATCGACTCCAACAACAAAAAGGCAAGAAGGATTCCGGCGATGAGTATGGTTTGATTAACGCGAGCCGCTTGCCAGAATACATGAGCGTCGGCAATAACAGCGTGTAGCTTAATGGGTTGCCCAAGAATCGAAGACATGGTCGATACCTTGTAGGCATGGATGTCCGTGAGTTCGGACAGTGAAATAACATCAAATGAATCACTACTTATCGGTAATAGGTAACTTTCTGATAGTTCGACGTAACTGTCGAAGATATCTAAATAAGGTATGCGATCGATCCGCATGAGGTCTTTGATATTTAAATTGGCGATTAACTGATCGGCTTCGATGTCTGGGTTAGTGATCGGGTAACTAAGAATTAATCGTGGAACGCCTTGTTGTAATGAATAGGCGGAAATAACGCGGCTTTCATTATGCACATTATTGGCGCGCCATGCCTTGATTGAAGGCTGTTCTAAAATCTCTTTATCAATATCCGATATCGGGATAGGGCTAAACATCAGCTGTTGACTATCATCGTAGACTCCCATCCACTCAATCAATGAAAAATCGCGCGTGTAGTCCTCTGTATCAATATTGATAATTTGGTCGACAGATTCTGCTGGTAATTCGCTCCAACGTCGATAGAGGCGCTGAAGCGCGCTGAACTGAGAGCTGAGCCTTTGGCCAATCACATCCGCTGACTGAGTCAGGTTTACTTCGCCGCGACTGCGTATTTCATTAATGTCGGCATTCGATTGAGCGAACCAAATTGCGATTGTGGCACTCAAGGTTAAGACTAAGCCTGTTAGAGAAAGAATAGATTGCTTTGGGGGCGATTGATTAAAGCAATAAAATAGCATGCCTAAACCGGCAATGAGGCCAATGATGGTGGCTGCTGAAAATGCGATCGGGTTTTGAATCAGTGGGTAGGTATTAATATCGAGCCAAGTAATAGCGAAGCTAATCAGCGCAATGAAGATAAAAATACTACCGACGGCTTTCCAAATAATGCGATGTAATTGAGTCTTACCCGTGGTGATGTAGACCGCCGCTAATATGAAACAACAGGTGGGCAGGAATAGGGGCAATTGTAGATCAGTGGCTTTAAGTGCGTAGAGGCCAGTGGCGAATAACCCAATCCCGCCAATACGTGCAAGCCAGTATCGATGAGCTTGCTGACCGTAAAGTGCGACGCCAATACATAGCGCTGCGGCGCTTAATGACAGACTTGCAGAATTAATACGGCTTGATGGTTCGATAAAAAGATAGTTTGCAAAGCCTAACATTCCAAACAACACGCACGTAAACGCGGCCGTATGAACAACGGAAGTTGATGCATGTTTGAGTAATGCTTTTAACAAAGCGGCTCTCTCTAATTAGGTTATTTTTATTATTGATATTTGTATATTTGCAAGGTAACAGATTATGTCGCTGAGCACATATATTTTTGATCAATGTCATGTAACTTTCTATCAACACCGTATTTGAAGCGACTAACGAACTGTATGCCAAGTGGGAGACGCGCTAGTGTATAAGTACAAAAACAAACGAGGTGAAAACATGGGTTCTAACGCTATAAACTCGGCTCTCGTGCTGGGGATCTTATCTGCTACTGCATTGTCAGGATGCAGCACACCAATTCAAGAGCAACGAACACTAGCGCAAACGCTTGAAACTGGAGGTGCGCTTAAGCCTTTACAAAAAAACATTGAACTCGATCAGGCGGACTTATTTTTTGATATTCACCCTGAGACAAAGTCGGTAATTGGCACAACGACATTGACACTCACCGTAACGGCTGAACAGAAGCAGCTATTGTTAGACTTGGACAACAACTATCGTATCTCATCAATTACCGCCGCAGGGCATCCGGTGAGTGACTTTAGTCACGAAAAGGGTGAGATCCGTTTTACCCTACCTGATAGTGTCACCGTCAACCAGCCGTTCGAGGTAACTATCAATTATGAGGGCCAGCCTCATGTGGCTGAACGAGCGCCCTGGGATGGCGGCTATGTGTGGTCTAAAACTGAGTCAGGTCAACCGTGGATCGCGACCGCAGTGCAAGGTGAGGGATGTGATTTAATTTGGCCCTGCCTCGATCACCCAACGTTTGAGCCGCAGCAAACAGATATTCGCATTCGTGTGCCAAAGGGACTCGTCGCGGCAAGCAATGGTCAACTTATCGAAACCACTGAGGGCGATGATTGGAGCGAATATCATTGGCGTAGCGAACAGTCACAAAATAATTATGGCATCGCGTTAAATATCGGTCCTTACGATAAGCTCGAGACGACCTATCACAGTCGTTACGGGCATGAATACCCGCTTGTATTCTATTACTTGCGAGGCGAGAAGGAAAAAGCACAAAAACTCTTTGCGGAGTTTCCTAAGCAACTTGAATTTTACGAACGGGTCATAGGGCCATACCCCTTTTATGCTGAAAAAATGGGGGTTGTACAAACACCTCATTTAGGGATGGAGCACCAGACCATTAATGCCTATGGGCAGGATTATAAACCAGGGAAGTACGACTTTGATTGGCTACTACAACATGAGCTGGCGCATGAGTGGTTTGGCAACCAAGTCACGAATACGGACTGGGACCATATGTGGCTACATGAGGGATTTGGTACTTATATGCAACCACTCTACGGCCAGTATCTACATGGTGATGCCCTATACCATACAATGATGTATGACCAGCGTATTGGGATTCGTAACGAGCATCCCATTGTTTCAAATAAACCAATGTCCGAGGATGACGTCTACAAAGCCGATCGTGGACCGGGTAGCGATATTTATCAAAAAGGCGCTTGGGTCTTGCACACGCTGCGTTACCTGATTGGCGATGAAGCCTTTTTTAACGCAACCCAACAGCTTGTCTACGGTACGGACGATCCCAAGCCAGGTAACTTCAAGCCACATTTTGCCGATACCCAAGACTTCATCGATGCCGTTAATGCCGAAACGGGAAAAGACATGACATGGTTTTTTGAGCATTATATTTATCAAGCGGCTCTACCCGAGTTAGTCTCCGAACGCGACGGCGACCAACTTACGTTGCACTTTAAATCGGCAGCAAAGGCTCCTTTTACGATGCCCGTCGAAATACGCGTCGGTGGTGAGCTAAGAACCGTTGTCGTATCGAAGGAGGCGAAGACAATTACACTCCCGTCTAACGACGTACACATTGTACTCGATCCAGAGTCGAAAATTTTGCGGCAACAAGATTATTTGGATGAATATTCGGCGTTTGAAGCCAAATAAACGATCCAAAACACCATGGAAGGTTTATTTATTAAGTATCTTTTAGAAACGAGAAGGAACGCATGAGCTACGTAAAAGAAACTATTGATATGTTGAAACGCACCTCTCCGGCGCAAAATGAGTTTTATCAAGCGGTGGAAGAGGTATTGGAGTCTATCGAACCGTTGTTGGAGGAGCACCCCAAATATCGTCAACAGGCGATCATTGAGCGACTCGTAGAACCCGAGAGACAGATCATGTTTCGCGTGCCATGGCAAGATGATGAAGGTCAGGTTCATGTGAATAAGGGCTATCGGATTGAATTCAATTCAGCCCTAGGTCCTTATAAAGGTGGGTTGCGATTCCATCCATCAGTGAACGCTGGCATCATTAAGTTTCTTGGTTTCGAGCAGATATTTAAAAACGCGTTGACTGGACTCCCAATTGGGGGCGGTAAAGGCGGCTCAAACTTTGATCCCAAGGGCAAGTCTGACGCGGAGATCATGCGTTTTTGTCAATCGTTTATGACCGAGTTGCATCGCCACATTGGTCCTCACACCGATGTTCCGGCAGGCGATATTGGTGTGGGAACCCGCGAGATTGGCTATCTCTTTGGTCAGTATAAGCGGCTAAAAAATCGATTCGAGGGTGTACTGACTGGTAAAAGTTTGCGTTGGGGAGGTTCGCACGCACGCAAACAGGCCACTGGCTACGGGGCTGTTTACTTTGCTCAATGCCTTTTAGGTGATCGTGGCGAAAAGCTCAGTGACAAGCGGTGCCTTGTATCTGGATCCGGTAATGTTGCCATATACGCGATGGAAAAGCTCTACGAGCTCGGTGCTACACCGGTCACATGCAGCGATTCAAACGGTATGGTTTATCATAAATCAGGTATTGACTTAGACCTAGTTAAACAGATTAAAGAAGAAAACCATGAACGCCTAAAAACATATTTAGACACCCACGACGACGCCGAATATATCGCTCGTGAAGATTACCCTGAAGACGGGCATAGTGTCTGGCGTTATGAGGGGGATATCGCGTTTCCGTGTGCAACGCAGAATGAACTGACTGAGCAGGATGCTCAAGCACTCGCTGAAAATGGCTGTTTAGCGGTGCTTGAAGGAGCGAATATGCCATCGACGCAAGCTGCGGTCGACTTCTTTGTTGAACAAAAAATCGGTTATGGTCCCGGTAAAGCAGCGAATGCGGGTGGTGTGGCAACCAGTCAGCTAGAAATGGCCCAGAATGCGAGTATGCAGCAGTGGTCGTTTGATGAGGTGGATCGTAAGTTACAAGAGATTATGAAAACTATCTACTCTGACTGTAAGCGCACGGCTGAACAATTTGGCTCACCTAATAACCTCGTTTTGGGGGCCAATATCGCGGGCTTCAAAAAGGTCGCTGATGCGATGATTGAGCAGGGTGTCGTTTAATCTGACGATGGCATCATTAAAAAAGGGAGTGCACGCACTCCCTTTTTTTATTCCTGTTGATCATCGATACTGTCTAACTCTTTCTGTTCGATAAAGGGGTCGATAGGTCGACTCCGCTCCCAAAAGCCTGTTTCGTTATCCAAGTCTGCTCCAGTACAGGCGGGTTGTGGTCCAATATCGGGGTGTGAATCCCATTGCGAGTGGTTGCTGTTAGCCATGATAAGTTCCTCTAGATTAGGGCAATCACCTATTAGACGAAAAAATAACCAGTTTGGATGCTGTGTTCGAAAAATTTCATCCAAGCCAGCCTAATCTGCGTGATTTGATCCAATCATTTACAAATGGACATCTTTTTGAAACCCAAATACATAGATAACTCGCTATAGTTAGCTCATAACAAAAATAATTTCACGGTGATGCAACCTTTGCTTACGCGAGTACGACTCATTAAGTAAGCCTCAAGATTAGGAGTCAAGATTATGAAACGTTTAATTTCGATAGTCGCTGGCTTAGTCGTATCAGCGAACGTAATGGCAAGTGCAGAAATGAATATAGAACAGGCACCTGCGTCATCAAGTGTCATGCAACACTACACAGTGACACCAGGACAAACGGGTTATCATGAAACCATTCGTGGCAGTGTGCGTCTGACTCAGCAGCGCATGATGTATGACCTGATGTTAAGTAACCAAGCGATGTTAGCGAATGATGCTCAAACCGTCGTATCTCAAGTTCGTGAGCAGTTTCGGACGAGCAGCGTTGCGGCAACCGGATTTCCGAGTGCACTAAAGCTCCGCGCTGACAAATAGTTGTACCTTGTTCCCAACCACTGTCGAGTTGATTCGGCAGTTATAAAAAAGGCGCCTAGCGGCGCCTTTTACTTATCTTCATATCATCGCCTATTGCTTAGGCATCTCTTGATGGAACTCTGCTAAGTCTTCAATCACTTGCTGATTTGGAAGGTCAGCAAAGCTAGCATCTTGGAACTTCTCACCGCGTAGTTGTACAGAGATCCGGGCACTATCTTCGTTTAATACCGTATCCTTGTAGAACTGTTTCGCGTCTTCCAGAGTCACTTGCTCAACCGCATTAATCAGCTGTTGCTTGGTATCAAAGTCATAACGATGTAAATACCAATCGCTCAACACCGGCTGTAACTCTTCAGACAGGTTCTTCGGCGGTTCGTTAAGCGTGACTAAGGTGCTTGATTTCAACTGTTCAAACGTCTCAGGCTTTAAGTTCTGCAATGTTTCCCAGTACTCCTTTTTGAAGGATTCAAAACGCGCCTGCATATCGGCAACATTTTTCACCGGAGTCTGAATATAAAGCCCAAAGCCGGTGTAGCGGTCCAGTTGTGGTGCAAAAGTACCTACCGCATAGGCAAGCTGCTCTTCGGTACGTAAGGTATCAAACGCCTCGGTACGGAAGTGGCCTTGCAATACGGTCGCTGCTGCTTGTGTAGCGAAGCTCGGTGTGCCGTTGATATGGGCATCAACAATTCCCACGTCTGCAACAGATAAGTCCTTACGTAACACTAAAGAAGTGTCAGCTTGCGGCTTCCAGAAGCGTGCAGTGCGGTATTCGGTGACGCTTCTGTCGGCGGGCAATAGATCTTTGATTTCATTGACTGCTAACTGTAAATCAGCCTTGTCGTAGTTACCAAAGGCAAACATTTTAATTGAGTTATTCGCTAATAGCTCATCCATGTAAGTTGCTAAATCAGCTGGTTTTACGTTCTGAGCAGCTTCGATAAGGCTGTCATCAGCAAACTGGTCTTCACGAATAATCTGACCATAAGCATCAAAAGATTGATACAGCGGGAATTGCTGACCTTTATTTTTAATACCGCGAACCAGACGATCAACAGCCTGTGCAAATGCTTGCGGCTCGACATCAAACGTGAGCTCATCTAATGCTCGTTGCATGAGTTCTGGCTGCTTGTCGGTAAAGCCCGAAATATTAAAGGTAAGACCCCGGTTATCGTTAAGACTTAAGCTCATGCCCGCGATGCTCGCCTCAGTCGATAAAGCACTCACACGCAGGTTGTAAAGATCCTGCCATAAAGCAAGCAGTACTGATTTCTTAACATCAGTAATCGGATCTGGATTGTTAATGATGGTGGTTAGCACGCCTCGTGGTTGGTCGGCAAATACTTGGCTTGGGTACTGCCATACCTCAATGCCGGGCTCTTCGATAACGACTTTCGGCTGGTCAAAGTCAGCATTTTTCTTTAAATCGAAGTTTTCAGGAAGCAACGTATTAACTTTAGGTAAGTTAATTGCGAGCTGTGGCTCGGCTGACCAAGTGGCAACCTCTGAAGCTGCAATATCTTCGACTTGGTATTTACCGTCGTAAAAACTCAGCTCTTTGTCGTGAGGTTCATCTTTAGAAATGTACCAAACGCGCAGGTGTTCAGGCGTTAACTGATTAAGTACGTTATTAATCGCTTCGGCATCAAATTCTTTGTATTCGTAAGGTGCGCTGATCACGTACTGAGCAGGATAATTCTGCATCGCGGAAGCAAGTGAAGCAACGTAACCAAACTCGTCTCCTTTTTCTAAGAAGCGGAAGCTGTTAGCTAGACTAGTTTGAATTTCTTTAAAGTATTTTTTATCAACGCCCTGCTCTTTAATCATGTTGATATATTGCATGATTAAGGCGGTGATATCTTCACGATGTTTCATACCTGCATCAGTCAGGTTAATATCGACGGTCAATGCGCCGTAATTACCATATTCAGTCGGGGACGCTGACGCATTTAAGCTAGAAATCAAGCCCATTGCCTTGAGGCGCTCAGTCGGTGTGCCTGGCATTTCTGAGCCCAACAGATAGGTCACAAAGCGATTCGGTTTGACCGCAAACTGGTCTTGGTTATCGTTGATAATAAACTCAAGGCGCAATTGCTTAACATCTTCATTGGGTACGTAGTGGATACGCTTTTTACCCGCTTTCGCAAAGTCGACTTTATCAGTGGTTTCTGGTGGTTCAATGTCATCATTTTCGATGCTGGCGAAATGCTTTTTCGCTAATGATTCCATTTTGTCGAGAGATTCGTTGCTGATCATTGCAACTTTCATGATGTTCGCTGAGTAATAGCGGTTATAAAAGTTCACAAGCTCTTCGTGCAGCTTGCTGTTCTCTTTATCACCGAGTGAATCGTTGTTACCAATTAAAAAGCGGTTTGCCGGGTGTTCACCTAAAAGCATGCGAGCGAGCTTAAACTGACCAAAGAAGTCCATCTCGCGGCGCATAGACCACTCGGCGTTGACAGCATTTTTTTCTTTGTCGGCGTATTCGGCATATAACTTGGGTGATTTGAAGAAATCTGAGAAGCGGTCGAGTGCTTCATCGTAGGCGTTGTTGTTGACTTTGAACATATAGTTCGTGATATCAAGCCAAGTTGATGCGTTTTGGCTACCACCGTTATTACTCATGAACTCGCTATAACCATTGGTATCCGGATACTTGTCGGTTCCGAGAAACAGCATGTGTTCAAGATAATGCGCCATACCTTGTTGGGTCATGGGATCTTTGAGCAAGCCAACGCCTACACTCAAAGCAGCTGCTGATTTTTCCGTGTTTGGATCGGAAATGAGCATAACTTCGAGTTGGTTGGGCAGTGTGACGACTCGATATTGGCGTTCGTCGTTCGGACTCTTTACGACTTGTTCAGCGAGTGCTTGTTGTGACTGCGCTGCTACTTGCGCATTATTAGATTGAGTTTCTGAACTGCTGCAACCAGCCAAAATAAGGGCTGAAGTGAGTGCAGACAGCATAAATAGATTCTTCATAAGCGTCATATTCCTGTTTAGGGTGTACTTTATAATAAACAGAAATACGCCGTTTCTTGCAGTAAAGAAATGCAACGGCACAAAGCAATTTGTAACAGAATTTGACAGCCGCCCGCCTTTGCAGACTAAGCGACTGTCAGTAAGTGGCTAGCGCATCGTCACAAACTCTTCCGCGCTGGTCGGGTGCAGAGCCACGGTTGAATCGAGATCAGCTTTAGTTGCGCCCATCTTCATCGCAGTCGCGAAGCCTTGTAGGATTTCATCCATACCTTCACCAATGCCGTGAATACCGACGACGCGTTCTTCTTTTCCGTAGCACACAATTTTGAAGTAGCTGAGTGCGCGGTGTGGCGTGACGGCGTTATACATCGCAGCAAAAGAAGAGGTATACACTTTGATATTGCTCTTACCGTATTTAACGATGGCATCTTCTTCGCTTAAGCCGACAGTACCAATGGTTGGATGGCTGAAAACCACGGTCGGGATATTCTCATAATCCATATGAGCGTTCGGCATATCATTAAACAAACGCTCAGCCAGCTGGCGACCCGCTTTAATGGCAACGGGCGTGAGTGCAGTAGCACCGGTATTGTCGCCTACGGCGTAAATGCCTTGCACGCTGGTGTTTTGGAACTTATCGACTTTAATAAAGCCTTGCGCGTCAAGCTCAACACCTGTTGTTTCGAGGTTGATCTTATCGGTTGCAGGGACACGGCCAATTGCCCACACAAGACAGTCGACATCCTTCATGGTTTCGCCGTTTTCAAAGTGCAAGGTGAGCGTACCGTTTTGCTCTTTAACCACTTCTTTAACCACGGTTTCTGTATGCAAGGTAGGCCCGTCTTGCTCCATACGCTCTAAAAGACCATCGGTGATGTAACGATCGAACGAGCGCAGTGGACGATCGCGACGTACGAGTAAGTGCGTGTCGGTGCCTAACGCCTGAAAAACGCCGGCAATCTCAACGGCAATGTAGCCTGCACCTACTACAGCAGCCTTTTTAGGTTGTTCTGTTAACGCAAAGAAGCCATCTGAATCGATACCGTGTTCTGCACCCGGCACATCGGGAATCATCGGTCGACCGCCAGTAGCGATGGTAATGTGGTCGGCAGTAATTTTCTCACCGTTAACTTCGACGGTGCGGTGGTCAACGAATTTGGCAAAGCCTTCGATAAATTCAACACCATTGCCTTGGAACCCACGATGGTAACCGCCGTGAATACGTTCAATGTAAGCCTCACGGTTTTTAACCATCGTTGCCCAATCAAAATCTTTCTGATCGAGATCAAAGCCATATGCGGATGAGTATTTCACTGCTTCGGCAATATGAGCGCCATACCACATGACCTTTTTCGGTACACAACCGACGTTAACGCAGGTGCCACCCACCGCATTGGCTTCTATAACAGCGGCTTTTGCGCCGCGAATGGCCGCGCGGTTAGCTGAAGCGATGCCGCCGCTTCCTGCACCGATAGCTAAATAGTCATAATGTCTGCTCATGAAAATCGACTCCTCAAATCTAAGATGCGCATATGATGAGTAAAAACCCCGTATCATGCAACGAAGATACGGGGTTTATCAGTGGTTAATACCGATTAACTTAATCGGAAGATCAGTTAGCGAGCACCTGCTGGCAGGTTCTCCTTCAAGAACTCAGTCATCATGGTCCGAAGGTGTAGCGTGGTACCCTCGCCCTCATAAAGACCGTGTGAACGATTGGGATAAGCAAAAAATTCAAACTGCTTATTGTATTTAATCAATTCGTTGACTAAGCGTTCACTGCCCTGGAAGTGGACGTTATCGTCGCCGGTACCGTGGATCAGTAGCAAATCACCCTCGAGATTTTTGGCGTGAGTGATAGCTGAAGTTTCTTTATAACGTTCAGCTGATTCCGGCAACAGACCTGAGTAACGCTCTTGGTAAATTGTGTCGTATAGCGTTAAGTCTGGTACGGGGGCGAGTGCCATACCCATATCGTAGGCTTCAGGATAACGGAATAGGGCGTTCAGCGTTTGTGAACCGCCGCCACTGTGACCCCAGATGCCGACACGATCGGTATCGATGTAATCCCAACGTTTTGCCATTTCTTGCAGTGCATCGTACTGATCACGAACAGTCACAACACCGAGATTTTTGTAAATCGAACGACGCCAATCGAAGCCGCGTGGAGATTTAGTTCCGCGGTTATCAATTGAAGCTACGATATAGCCTTGTTGGGTTAGCATGGTATGCCAAAGATACAACCAACCACCCCAGCGATTAGCAACCGTTTGACCCCAAGGTTCACCATAAACGTAGAATAAAATGGGATACTTTTTATTAGGGTCAAAGTCAGTCGGACGCATGATATAGCCATCAAGCGCTAATCCATCGCGAGCGGATACTCGGAAAAACTCGAGCGGCTTGTGGTTAAGTGCATCAACGGCTTTTTGCGCTTCATCGTTAGCGACAACCGTACGAATAACTTTGTGGTCGGGTAAACTGACCATATCAGTCACGGGAACATGGTTGACGTCGCTATAGGTGTGCTCGGCGTATTTTGCATCTTGTGAAACACTATAACTGTGAGTGCCTGGTTGATCAGGCGTTAAACGCTCTAATACACCACTCCCATCGAGTTTGGCACGGAATAAATAGCGCTCGAGTGGCGTTTCAGGTGATGCAATAAAGTAAACCCAGCCGTCGTTTTCGTTAATACGCAAGACTTCAACCACGTCCCAGTTACCGCGAGTAATCGTCGTCATCTTGCCGGTATCACGTTCAACACGGTAAATATGACGGTATCCAGAGCGTTCGCTCAGCCAAGTGAATGACTTGCCATTATCGAGGAACTTGACGTCATCAACGTATTCGGCCCACGAGTCGGTTGTTTCACTTAATAATTTTTGACTACGTCCGTTGCTGATGTCACTCAGGTAAACGCGATTGACGTCTTGTTTACGCGTGAGTTGTTGAATTAACAGTTGGCTTGAATTGCCCGCCCAATTCATGCGTACGAGGTAGTGCATGCGTGGGTCGCCAGGTAGTTGCATCCACGTGGTGTCGCCTCCGTCTGCTGGCATCACGCCAATACGCATGGCAGCGTTGGTTTCACCCACTTTAGGGTAAGGGAACTGCTTTAACGTCGGATAAAGCGAATCGGTGTTATTGATCATCGTAAAGGTCGGCGTGCCTTCCGTATCTAACTGCCAGTAAGCAATGTGCTGACCATCAGGACTCCAGCGGAAACCATCACGCAAGAAGAATTCTTCTTCGTTAACCCAGTCAAAGGTACCGTTAACAATGGTGTCGCTACCGTCATTAGTTAACGTTTGAATGTTAAACGTGTCCAAGTCTTGTACGTAAATGTTGTTCTGCATCACGTAAGCGACTTTAGTGCCTTGTGGATTAAATTTTGCAAACTGAAGCGTTGATTCAGGCGCATCACCGCCCAACTGACGCAATTCACCGGTTGTGCGATTCAGGACCCAATAGTCGCCCAGTGTATGCGTACGCCAACTGCGCTTAGTATTAGTGAAAATTAATACCTTATCGCCGTCGTTAGACCATTGGTAATCTGCAATATTAAGCGCGTGATCCCAGCCTTCAGGTGTGAGTGCTTGCGCTGATACCATAATATCGCGCGCATTGGTTTCGGGGTGGTAACGGACAATATCGCGACCTTTCACCTGTTTTGATGACTCAAGAGTCGTATAGCCCGAACCATCTTCTAGCCAGCGTGTTGGTGCAGGACGCTTTACACGAAATTTATCACTCGCAAAAATGTCTTGTAAAGAGAGCTGACCCTCAGTGGATTGAGCTGCTACCGAGTCATTTTTATCCGCAGACTGATTCGACATAGAGCTACAACCAGAAAGAGCAACGAGCGTCGCAAAACTTACCAGTGTTAGCCCCCGCTTTAGCGGCTTCAGTGCGCTAAAGGTTGACGTTTTAAAATTCATAGTCGGTTTCCATCTTGTTATTTAAAACATAAAAAGGATACCCGATGCGCGCCAGAAAATCAGTGTTTATGGTTGAAGATTGGACAAACTGCCCAATATAAGAGTTAAATTAATCGGTTTTATAAGGAAGGGTAAAGATGTCGAACCCACTACTTGAAGTCGCTAACAGTCATAATGCGTTGCCAAAATTTGCGGCGATTAAGCCAACGCACATAGAACCCGCGATTGAACAAGTTATTAACGATGCGAAAAGCACGGTTGATAAGGTGCTTGATACCAAACAATTTACTTGGCAAGGGTTTGTTGAGCCGTTGCAACGTGCGGATGAACGTATTCAAAAAGTGTGGGCTCCGGTGTCACACTTAAATTCGGTGATGAGTGAGCCTGAGCTCCGTAACGCGCATGACGCATGCTTAGCTTTGCTGTCTGAGTATGCGACTTACGTAGGTCAGCATCAAGGCCTGTTTGCAGGCTATCAAGCACTTGCTAATGGTGACGAATATTCTACGCTGAATCGGTCACAGCAGAAGCTAATTAATGATACCTTGCGCGACTTCAAACTGTCGGGCGTGGATCTACCTGAGAATGAGAAGAAGCGTTACGCGGAAATCACTAGTCGCTTGTCTGAATTATCGTCTCAGTTTAGTAACAATCTGTTAGATGCCACCCACGCCTGGCATTATCATATAACCGATGAAACGCTACTGAGCGGGCTACCCGATAGCGCGATTGAGGCTGCGAAAGAGGCGGCACAGGAAGCGGAAAAGGAGGGTTGGTTGTTTACCCTTGATATTCCGAGCTATCTACCCGTCATGTTGTATGCCGATAATGTCGAATTCCGTAAGGCGATGTATCAGGCTTTTGTGACACGAGCATCGGATGTCGGTCCGAATGCAGGTGAGTATGATAACTCCGACGTGATGAATGAAACGTTAGCCCTTCGTCATGAGCTTGCTAACTTACTCGGGTTTGATAATTACGCTGAAATGTCTCTGGCAACCAAAATGGCCGAGTCGCCTAATCAAGTGCTTTCGTTTCTAAACGATTTGGCTGAGCGCTCGTTAGATCAGGCTAAAGCAGATTATCAAGCCATTGAAAACTTTGCTAAAGCGCAGTCAGTACAAACCCTAGATGCGTGGGATGTTCCATATTATAGCGAGCAATTAAAACAGTCTGAATATGCGATTTCAGATGAGCAACTTAAGCCTTACTTTCCAGAGCACAAGGTAGTGGATGGGTTGTTCAGTGTTGTTAACCGATTATTTGGTATACATATCAAGGAACATAAAGAGATTGACACCTATCATCCAACCGTACGTTTTTACGAGATTACGGATGCCAATGGTGAAACACGCGGTTTCTTTTATATGGATTTATATGCGCGAGCTGGCAAACGTGGTGGCGCTTGGATGGCTGATTTTGTTGGCCGCAATCGTGATAGTAAGGGTGAGTTACAGTATCCCGTTGCATTTTTAACGTGTAATTTTAGTAAGCCAGTGGGAGATAAGCCGGCTCTGTTTACTCATGATGAAGTTTTGACTCTGTTCCACGAGTTTGGGCATGGATTACACCACATGCTTACCCAAGTAGACACGGGCGGTGTGTCAGGTATTGATGGCGTCGAATGGGATGCGGTGGAGTTACCAAGCCAATTTCTTGAAAACTGGTGTTGGGAACCAGAGGCGTTGGCCGATATTTCGGGTCACTACGAGACGGGTGAACCGCTCCCGCAAAACTTACTTGATAACATGCTGGCGGCGCGTAATTTCCAGTCGGCGATGCAAATGGTGAGGCAATTAGAGTTTTCACTATTTGATATGAAGTTGCATTATGAGTTTGATGCGGCGCAAGGTGCAGATATTGCGGGCGTCTTACAACGTGTTCGAGAGCACGTTGCTGTGCGTATCCCACCAGAATATAATCGCTTTCAACATAGCTTTGGTCATATCTTTGCTGGGGGGTACGCTGCCGGCTACTATAGCTACAAATGGGCTGAAGTGTTGTCAGCGGATGCGTTTGCCAAATTTGAAGAAAATGGCATTTTTGATCGAGCAACGGGTCGCGAATTTTTACACGCAATTCTCGAGCGAGGAGGCAGTCAACCTGCCGCTGAACTGTTTAGCGAATTTAGAGGGCGTGAACCCGATATAAATGCACTGCTCCGTCACAGTGGTATTGCCAATTAATAACGATTAAGAATGGGTGGCTAACACCCATTTGACGATGAGCATAATGCCTATCACCATTAAGACCGCCAAAATGATGCCAACGACGATAAAAGGCACAGGACTTTTTTTATTGAAGTCACGTTGGCGGTTTTTATCTGTTTGTACGCCAAAAAAAGCCGCAATAACACTCAAGAGTGTTTGCAAAATGGAGCCTTGGCTCATTCGCGCAATCTGCATAATATTCGGTTATAAGGCTGTCTGACTATTATAGCTAGAGGTCGACTGGGGCGTATGCTCTTCGGATGAGCTGAAGAGGAGTTCGATTAAATCGAAGAAGTGAAACTGGGTAGAGCGACTCTCACCTTTAAACCAGTTGGACCAAGTCACTTTCGTGCTAGGTGCTTGGCACTGTGCACTTGACTGCTTAATTTCGGAGGCGTTGAGTAACACTTCGCAACGTTGTGTTGAGTTAGCAGCTTGTTTAGAGACAAAAGCAGGACCTTGGTTCAGGGCAAAAACGCCTGAAGCCGTGAGAATCACGCCGACAGCGAGCGCTGCATATTTAGCGGATGTTTTCATGGTCAGCACCTTTATCATTAACAATTCTGATTAATTTATCAGCGAATTGCTGAAAATGCTAGTCGATATTACGAATTTTTTTGTCATCTTTTCGGTGCTATAATGCGCGCACTTTTAAAAACGGAGATGACCCATGCAGCCGTTAATTGCACCCTCGATTTTATCTGCCGACTTCGCGCGTCTGGGCGAGGAAGTGAATAATGTGTTAGCCGCGGGCGCTGACGTTATTCACTTTGATGTCATGGACAATCACTATGTGCCCAATCTAACCATTGGTCCAATGGTGTGTAAGGCGCTGCGGGACTATGGCGTCACAGCACCTATCGATGTCCACCTTATGGTTAAGCCGGTCGATCGAATCGTGCCCGATTTTGCTGCGGCTGGAGCTTCTATTATTTCTTTTCACCCGGAAGCATCTGAACATGTCGATCGTACGATTCAGACAATAAAGGAACACGGGTGTCAGGCGGGTCTCGTATTTAATCCGGCGACGCCATTGCATTATCTCGATTATGTGATGGATAAAATCGATTTGATCCTCTTGATGTCAGTTAATCCTGGTTTTGGGGGGCAGAAGTTCATCCCGGGAACGTTAGATAAGCTTCGTCAAGTGCGCGAACGGATTGACGCAAGTGGGCGTGATATTCGTTTAGAGGTCGACGGTGGAGTAAATTGCGACAATATCGGTGAAATTGCGCAGGCGGGTGCCGACATGTTTGTTGCAGGTTCGGCGATTTTTAATGCCGACGATTATGCCGAGGTTATCCGTACGATGAAGCAAGCGATTAACGCAAATTAAATTATTCAGTTAGGAAGCAAATTAAGATGTCGAAACCTATTGTATTAAGTGGCTGCCAACCCTCAGGACAACTATCAATTGGTAATTACATCGGCGCATTGCGTCAGTGGGTGAATATGCAAGCGACCCACGACTGCAAATTTATGTTGGTCGATCTGCATGCGATTACTGTGCGCCAGGAGCCTGAAAAACTGCAAGAGGCGACCCTTGATGGTTTGGCATTGTATCTCGCCTGCGGTCTTGATCCCGAACAAAGCACAGTATTTATTCAGTCACATGTACCAGAACATGCCCAGTTGGCGTGGATTTTAAATTGCTACACGCAAATGGGTGAACTGAATCGAATGACGCAGTTTAAAGATAAGTCGCAGCGTCATGCCAACAATATTAATGCGGGACTATTCACATACCCAGCACTGATGGCGGCTGATATTTTGCTCTACCAAGCCAACGAGGTGCCGGTGGGTGATGATCAAAAACAACATTTGGAACTCGCGCGAAACGTCGCTGAACGCTTTAATAATTTGTATGGAGAGGTGTTCAAAATTCCTGAGCCGATGATTCCTAAAGTCGGTGCTCGAGTGATGTCGCTACAAGACCCTACGAAGAAAATGTCAAAGTCAGATGACAACCCGAACAACTATGTGGGCTTATTAGAGGAACCTAAAAAAATCCTCAAAAAAATCAAAAAAGCGGTTACTGACTCGGATGAGAAAGCGCGCATTTACTTTGACCAACAAGAGAAGCCGGGTGTGTCCAATTTGTTGAGTATTATGTCAGCAGCGACAGGTCGTGGTATTGATGAGCTTGTCCCTGAGTATGAAGATAAGATGTACGGTCATTTGAAAAAAGACGTTGCAGAGGCTGTCGTCGCCATGCTGGAACCGATTCAACAACGCTATCACGACATGCGAAACGACCGTGAGTTTTTAAATCAAGTCATGAAGAAAGGTGCTGACAAGGCGCGGGAAGCTGCTCATCAAACGCTGTCAGATGTCTACAAAGCGGTTGGCTTTGTACAATATCCCGGTCAGTGAGGTCACCACGCGTGATCGCGTTAATCGACAACTACGATTCATTCACTTACAACTTAGCCCGTTACTTTGAGGAGCTAGGCGAGTCGGTATGGGTCGTGCGTAACGACGCCATTTCGCTGTCGGAACTGCTGGCACGGCAACCTCGCGCCTTAGTTATTTCGCCAGGGCCTTGTAGTCCTAATGAGGCCGGGCTGTCGTTGGCTGCGATAGAGGCTTGTGCGGGCCATATGCCAATCCTCGGCGTATGTCTTGGTCATCAGGCAATCGCTCAGGTGTGGGGTGCGCAAGTGGTGAGAGCGCCACGTGTCATGCACGGAAAAGTGTCGGAGGTAACCCATAGTGGAAAAGGACTTTATATGGGGCTGCCGTCGCCAATTGAAGTAACTCGATATCACTCACTGATTGTTGAGCAACATACTATCCCGGACGACTTTGTTGTAGATGCCTGGGTAGAAACGGACAATTTTGGTGTCGAGGTGATGGGGATGAGGCACCGGCGATTACCAATTTTTGGCGTGCAGTTTCATCCAGAATCGGTACTTACGAAAATGGGGCATAGGATTATTGGCAACTTTTTAGCAGAGCTAAACTCCTAGCATGCTATAGTCTTGCGCCATTCTATGTGTATTTGAGCCAGCTATTGTTAACAAGAGTATACTGTTAAATGTTTGATTTTTTTGCTGTATCGACCGAAGGTGGAAGCAAGGACCCCGCATTTCGTCTTGAGAAGCGTTTTATTAACTATCTGATTAGCTTTCCATTTGCCCGTAAAAGTAAAGATAAAGCGGATGGAGTAGAAAGTGAAGTTCAAGAGCAGAAGCGTCGGTTATTGCAAGTCGAACAAATTAACTATGATGAACGTGAACGTTTAGCGCGTGCTCGTCAACGCTACCAAGATCGGATTTCGGATGAGCTTCATGAAAATATCTATCGTCGTATTTTAGCTCAACTTGACGATAGAGATTACATCCGTGAAAAGCTGATCCCGCTTCCTGAAAAACTGCCGGATCTACTTGATATTCTGAGCACTAAAGCGGCGTCGATGAGACGTATCGAAGATATCGTGCAAGGCATGGATTGGTTTCATAATGGGGTCTTAAAAACGGTTAATCAGCCCCCATTTATTGACCAACGTAAGCAGAGTAAAAAAGTAAAACTAGAGAATCTGCGAACAGCGATGAGCTTCATGGGTACGGAAAACCTCCGTTTATTGGCGCCTGCTTACATCATGCAGAATTGGCTGCCGCCTTCCACGCAACCCTTTACATTGTTTCGCAGGAAAGTGTGGGAACATTCATTGGGAACAGCGATCATCGCGCAAGCAATCGCCGAACGGCAACAACTCAAGGATCCTGTCTTGGCGTTTACGCTCGGTATGTTTCATGAATTAGGAAAAGTGGCGCTGACTAAATTGTACTTACGTGTATTTGATGAGATCCAACGTGAAATGGCAATCGCTTCGATTAACGACAGTAGTCCAGAGCGCCACAGCGCACTCATCAGCATCACACCAGACGAGCGATTTTTGCGTAATTTGATGCTCGAGCAAGATAAGCGTGTAAGTTACATTGTCTCTGAGGGGTGGGGTCTGCAGCGAGTGCCGATCAGTCAACATTTGCAAAACTTTCACCAAGCGCACGATGTGGATGACTTTGACTCTGATTATGCGAAAGTCTTGTCCCAAGCAAATGCGTTTTGTGAGTTTCGTATGTTACGTGAGGTCGAGCTCGCCAGTGTTGAAGAGGGCTCACATCTACTGCGGCGCTATGACGTTGACGCCGGTCTTGTTGCCGAACTAAATACGCTCAATTTGAAGCGTCCAAAATTTAACGTGCCAAAGTAACCGACCGCGCTGTTTTTAAACTTTAGAAAAAATTGTGCGTATTCATTCTACTTTAAGCCGCGTTTGTGGATAGTTATTCGCATTCTTTGCAAAACTACTGCATATCACGGCTTTCGCCCCATTCATACCTGATTTACGCAGACAAATTGCTCAATTTTTGGCATAATATATCCTTTAAAATCATTCGTGATTGTTAAGTTAACTAATTCGCTGTAAGCGATAAGGAAGTGAGCAATGACAGATAATTCAGCAAAAATGGCCGTTACGCGTGAGATGTTTAGTGACGTGATGGTGCCAAACTATAACCCCGCTCAAATGGTGCCTGTGAAAGGTGAAGGTTCACGTGTTTGGGACCAAGCGGGAAAAGAGTACATTGATTTTGCTGGTGGTATTGCCGTTAACTGTCTAGGTCATTGTCACCCGGCAATGGTAAACGCGCTTCATGAGCAAAGCCAAAAGCTTTGGCACTTAAGTAACGTGTTTACTAACGAACCGGCGATTCGTTTAGCTAAGAAGTTAACTGACGCGACTTTCGCTGACCGTGTTTACTACGCCAACTCGGGCGCTGAGGCAAACGAAGCTGCGTTAAAACTGGCGCGTCGTTGGGCGATTGATGTGCACGGCGAACAGAAACAAAAAATTATTGCCTTTAACAAAGGCTTCCACGGTCGTACCTTCTTCACCGTCACGGTTGGTGGTCAGCCTGCTTATTCTGATGGCTTTGGTCCAAAGCCAGGTGCGATTGAACACGTACCTTACAATGATGCTGATGCATTGGCGAAACTTATCGATGACGAGACCTGTGCGGTGATGATGGAGCCATTGCAAGGTGAGGGTGGCGTTGTCCCTCCAGAGCAGGACTTCGTAAAACAAGTTCGTGAATTGTGTGATAAACACAATGCGTTATTGATTTTTGATGAAGTCCAGACTGGCTTTGGTCGTACCGGTACGTTGTATGCGTATGAGCAACTTGGCGTGACGCCAGATATTCTAACCTCTGCTAAGTCATTGGGTGGTGGTTTCCCAATCGGTGCAATGTTGACGACTGCGGCAATTGCAGAGCATTTAAAACCAGGCACGCATGGTAGTACTTATGGCGGTAACCCGTTGGCATGTGCCGTATCAGAAGCGGTTCTAGAAGTAGTAAATACAGAGACCGTGCTTGAAGGTGTTAAGCAGCGCGAAGCAATGATTAAAGAGCACCTCGCTGCAATTAACGACAAATACAATGTGTTTAAAGAAGTACGAGGCATGGGCTGTCTGATTGGCGCGGAGCTTACTGAGCAATTTGAAGGTCGTGCACGCGATTTCTTGCTCGCGGGTCAAGAGCACGGCGTTATGGTTTTGGTTGCTGGCGCCAGCGTTATTCGATTCACACCTTCGCTTATTATCCCTGAAGCGGATATCAAGGAAGGTCTCAAACGTTTTGAGCACGCCGTTGCTCAAGTCGTTGGTTAATTGAGGACCCTGTATGTTGGTTATTCGACCGATAGAGGCAGCAGATTACGAAGCGCTATATAGTTGTGCGGTAGAGTCTGGGCATGGATTTACATCGTTGCCAATTGATCAAGGTTTGCTCGAGCGAAGAATCGCTCGAGCGCAAGCTGCTTTTGCCAAGCAAGATGTAGCGACCCCAGGCGATGAAAGTTATCTGTTCGTCATGGAAGATACCGAAACGGGCGAAATTGCCGGTGTCAGTGGTATTGAGGCAGCCGTTGGGTTGACGGAAGCGTTTTGGCATTACCGCTTAGGTAAGGTCGTGCACCATTCTGAGAAGCTAAACATTCATAACACGCTCGAGACATTGTCATTATGTAATGACTACACAGGTGTTTCAGAGCTATGCACGTTGTTCTTACGTGAACCGTATCGTCACAACCTAAATGGCCGCACGCTTTCACGTTTTCGGATGCTGTTTTTAGCGCAATTCAAACAACGCTTTAGCGATTGGGTGATTGCCGAAATGCGTGGCGTGTGTGACGACGATGGCGCATCACCTTTCTGGGATTGGTTGGAACAACATTTTTTCTCGATGGACTTCCCCAAAGCAGATTACTTGAGTGGTATTGGCGATAAAACCTTTATTGCTGAACTCATGCCGCGCTACCCGATTTACACATCACTGTTGCCAGAGAAGGCAAGAGAAGTGATCGGCAAAGTGCACGATAATACGCGACCGGCGTTAAAACTACTCGAGTCTGAAGGCTTTAGGTTCCGTGGCTTTGTCGATATTTTCGACGCAGGACCAACGGTTGAGGCAGAAGTCCAGAACTTACGTAGTGTACGTAATAGTGTTTTAAAAGAGGTGGTGCTGGTCGATACGCCAGTAGATGCTGAGAGTGCAACACCTCATATTATATGCAACACACAAATTGAATCATTTAGAGCAGCTCAGGTTCGTCACGTTGACGGCTCTGAAAAAGTGCAATTGAGCGCTGAGCAAGCGGATAAATTGAATCTTTCTGAGGGCGATACGGTGCGTATCGTGGCTCTGTAACAGGAGAACAATGATGAGTTCTAATGTACAGTTTATTAACGATCAATGGCTCGCGGGCGAAGGTAAAACCTTTAAGTCGATTGATCCTGCACGTAATGAAGTTGTTTGGAGTGGTGAAAGTGCATCCGAGCAACAAGTTGATGCAGCGGTTATGGCTGCTCGTGCGGCATTTCCTGAGTGGTCTCACACTTCATTCGAAGATCGCTTAGCTATTTGTAAAAAGTTCTCAGAATTACTTGAGCAAAACAAAGAACGTTTAGCACGCGTGATGGCGGCCGAAACAGGCAAACCGGTTTGGGAAACACGCACTGAAGTGGGTGCGATGATCGGTAAAGTGGGCATTTCTGAGCGCGCATATCAAGAGCGTACAGGCACGGTTGAAAACGAGATGCCAGGCGCGAAGGCGTTTATTCGTCACAAGCCTCATGGGGTAGTCGCTGTTTATGGTCCCTATAACTTCCCAGGGCACTTACCGAACGGTCACATTGTCCCTGCTTTGATCGCTGGCAACACGGTGGTGTTTAAGCCGTCTGAACTGACGCCTCATGTGGCTCAAGTGACGGTCGAGTTGTGGCAAGAGGCTGGCCTGCCAGCGGGCGTGCTGAACTTGGTTCAGGGTGAAGTCGAGACCGGTAAAGCGCTGTCAGTCCATCCACAGATCGACGGCCTATACTTTACGGGGTCTTCGAATACCGGGCACTTGTTACATAAACAATTTGGTGGACGTCCTGATAAAATCTTAGCGTTGGAAATGGGCGGCAATAACCCGTTAATCGTTACCAACATTACTGATGTCGATGCCGCTGTACATAACATTGTCCAGTCAGCGTTTATCACTTCAGGTCAGCGTTGTACTTGTGCGCGTAAACTGTTTATCGAAAACACCGAAATGGGCGGCAAAGTACTCGACCGTTTGGTAGAAGTGACCGAAAACATCCTCGTTGATGACTACGATGCTGACCCTCAGCCGTTCATGGGTGCAATGATTTCTGCAAAAGCCGCGAGTCAAATGGTGGATGCGCAGAATGAGCTCGTCCAACTCGGTGGTAAACCATTGGTTAAGCTCAAGCAGAAAGACAGTAACTTAGGCTTTGTTACGCCAGGTATTATTGATATGTCCGGTGTCGAAAATGCGCCCGATGAAGAATACTTTGGTCCAATGCTTAAAGTTTACCGCTTTAACGATCTAGACGATGCGATTGCTAAAGCAAACGATACGCGCTATGGGTTGTCAGCAGGCATTCTGTGTGATGACGAAGCGACCTATCGTCATTTCTTTAAGCACATTCGCGCTGGCATTGTTAATTGGAACAAACCGATTACAGGTGCAAGCAGTGCAGCTCCATTTGGTGGTATCGGTGCTAGCGGTAATCATCGTGCAAGTGCTTATTATGCGGCAGATTACTGCTCTTACCCTGTGGCATCTGTCGAAGCCGATACACAAAGTTTGCCCGAAACACTAGCGCCGGGGCTAAAATTTTAATAAGTTATCTCAATGATTACTGAGACAGACGGTTACGTCGAACTTATTCACTACTTGACTGGGCAGCTTCCGTTGTTTGAACAGCGGAAGCTGCCAGCGGGTAGTGCCAACTACACCCTACGTGATGTGCTTGAAGAGCAACTTTCTCAGCATATGATGGCGTTGTTCGAGCAAAATGATATCGACCAAGATACTCGGCTCGATATGGTAAGAGAAGCTGACGCTATCATGTATGATTTAGAAGAAATCCTTTCTTCTGTTCTAAACAATCATCCCTCCGAACAACAAGAGGCCTGCATTATTGAATTCGTAGGTTTAGTAAAAAACCTCTTCGATCAGCGTCTCAATACTAAAGGTTAATTGCTTTTATGTCTGATAATACCCTGAATGCGACCGTCAAGTGGCTTGATGATTTGACGTTCGTTGCCGAGTCTGGGAGTGGCCATCAAATGGTACTTGATGGGCATGCTAAAACATCTGCCAGTCCCATGGAAGCGGTACTAATGGCTGCCGGAAGTTGTGCTTCAGTGGATGTGGTGAGCATACTACAAAAGGCACGACAAAAGGTCATGCACTGTGAATGTCGTGTGACCGGTGAACGAGTGAGTGACACCCCGAAAGTGTTTAAAAAGGTGCATTTGGAATTCGTGGTAACAGGACAAAATGTCGCCGAAACGCATGTGGACAGAGCAGTTAAGCTGTCAGCCGATAAATATTGCTCGGTCGCTAAAATGCTGGAAGCCAGTGTTGAGATGACTCACAGTTATAAGATTATCGAAGCGTGAATTATCGACATATTTATCACGCTGGCAACTTTGCTGACGTATTCAAACATCTTCTGTTGGTCATGGCGATTGACTATTACAAGCAGAAAGACAAGCCTATTTGTGTGCTCGATACCCACGGCGGGATTGGGCTATACGATCTGACCTCTGAGCAAGCCGGTAAAACGAATGAGTATCCAGAGGGGATTGGCAGGCTGTGGAACGATGCCGATGCGCCAGCTTTTGTTAAGCCTTACTTAGATATTGTTGAAGGTTTAAATGAGCAAGGTGAGTTGAAGTCATATCCAGGTTCGCCTTGGGTAGTGCAACAATTATTGAGAGCGAACGATAGACATGTTGTGAGCGAGCTGCATATAGAAGATGCCGAGGCGTTAAAGGCTAATCTTGAAGGGCAGCAAACGAGTCGCTTAGAGGTACTTGCGCCATTTGATGGTTATGAAGTACTAAAAGCTAAAATGCCTCCTAATGAGAAGCGAGGACTCGTGTTAATCGATCCACCATTCGAATCGGTTAACGAGTTTGATGATATTATAGCGGCTATCCAACAGGGTATTAAGCGTTGGGCGGCGGGAAGTTTTGCCGTTTGGTTCCCGCTCAAAGACGATGCGAAAGTGGCTGACTTTTACGGCCAACTCAGTGAGCTCGAGGGCTTACCAAAAACCTTGGCGATTGAACTGATGGTAAAAGAGCCTGACCCCAGTGCCGGTCTTTATGGGTGCGGTTACGTTTGGGTTAACCCCCCTTATGGAATACAGCAACAGTTACCTGATGTGATGAACTACCTGCAACGTGTTCTTGCTCAAGATGAGTCAGCTCATTCGCGTACTTTTTGGCTTGTTGAAGAGTAACGACTTAATTATCGAGCCAATCCACTTGGGTACGCAACTGCGTTTTGCGCTCGATAATTTGTTCAATTAAAGGTGTTAGTATTAACTCCATTGCGAGTGCTTGTTTACCACCGGGCACGACAAGCGTGTTGGTACGTGACATAAACGAACCGTCGATCATTTGCAGATAGTACGGGAAGTCGACGTTTTTCATTCCACGAAAACGAATAACGACAAAGCTCTCGTCATGAGACGGTATTTCTTTGGCGCTAAACGGGTTGGAGGTATCAACGGTCGGAACGCGCTGAAAGTTTATATGAGTGCGTGAGAACTGGGGGACAATATGGTAAATGTAATCTTCCATACTACGAATAATACTAGTCGTGACGGCCTCGCGTGAATGCCCCCTGTCCTGCGTATCGCGAACGAGCTTTTGGATCCACTCTAAGTTGACGATGGGTACCATGCCAATCAATAAGTCAACGTGTTTAGCGACATCATAACCGTCGCCGCAAACGCCTCCATGTAACCCCTCATAGAACAATGCGTCGGTGTTTTCTGGCATGTCTTCCCATGGCGTAAATGTGCCTGGCATTTGATTGTAGGGGACGGCGTCGTCAAAAGTGTGTAAATAACGTCGAATTTGTCCATTACCCGTGCGGCCGTATTCTTCGAACAACGATTCAAGCCGCTCGAAATCATTTGCTTCAGGTCCAAAGTAGCTAATATGGCGCCCTTGCTCTTGCGCCTTACGAATTGCGACATCCATTTCCGGTCTTGAGTAACGGTGAAAGCTATCACCTTCGACAAACGCAGCTGATACATCGAGGGACCGAAAGATATGACGTAGTGCTTGACCTGTCGTGGTTGTTCCCGAACCTGACGAACCCGTTACCGCAATGATAGGATGCTTCGAAGACATAAAAACCTATTAACAATGGATGAACATCTGTTATAGCGGATAACCGCGTCACGATCAATAATGTGGCGGTGGAGGCTCAACACTCGGATCCGCATCAGGTGATGATTGACTGTCTTGCACTTGTCTTAATCGTTCGCCTAAATACTTCATGCGCCGCGCTACTTCTGCGAGCTCGCGGTTGTGATCAGCGACGCGCTGATTCAGCGCGTCAATGACATCTTCTTGGAATGCTAATTGTGATTCCAAATTATCAATTCTACTTTGTAAGCGTTCTTCTTCACTCATATTACTGCTGCCAGTTAGGTTCTAGTTGCCACCATTCGCCATAGCCTGCGGAGCTCTCACTCATGACCATGCCGGTACTCTCGTTAAGCCAGGTTGATAATACCACGGCATTATTAGGTCGATGGCTATCGCGTAACTCAACGTTCCACGTCCTAAGTTCTTCGCCGGTTTTAGTACGCCAAAGTGTGATTTGACGAGACGGCGAGCCGGTAATTAAAAATTTACCTGACTGACTGAAACGTGCACTACTAAATATTCTAACACGCTCGATGATATCGAGTTGCTTTACTTGCTCACCGGAGTTTACATCCCAGATATAGGCTTTATCTAAACTCCCAGCGGTGAGGGCATAGCGTCCACCGCTGTCTAATGCCACCTTTGTTAAGCGAGTCTCATGCTGCCATTGATGTATGGGTTGTCCAGACTCAGTTGACCACAGAATGGCTGTTTGATCGGTACTTCCGCTCAAGGCATAGCGACCATTGGGTGTAATGACCAAGTCAGTGATTGAGCTTTGATGACCGTAAAACTCAAGACGTCGACCCGACTGCGGATTAAATGCGATCTGAGTACCGTTGTTTAGCCCAAGTACGATGGTGGAGCCGTTATTAGAGACGGCAATATTGTTAATGTCCGCTCCGCTTGATTGCCAATAACCTATGTTAGTTCCTTTATCAACGTCCCAAAGGCTAAATGCCTTACGACTTGCCGCGGCTACAGTTGCGCCATCGGCGCTAATATCGACGGCAATTATTTGTGACACATCAGCATCATCTTGGCGCCATTGATACTTGGCATCATTCGCGTAGCGTGGCCATAATAAGACGCCGTTACTGTCAGTCGCGACGACACTAAAGGAGCCATCATCGGCGATGTCTGCCACGTATGTGCCAGCTTCGGAATGGGCTTTTTTATGTATCTGCTCGGGTGCTGGCGTGCATCCAAATAGCAGCATGCTGATTACAAGACCAAGACTGAATACGACGTTTTGTTTAATATTCATGGGCAAGCCTTATGGTGTTGTGTAGTATGGGGCTGACCGAACAATTTGATTATGGCATAGTCAATTACTTTACGGGATGTTAATTGGAGAAAAAGATGAACCGAATGATGAAACCTCTAGCGCTATCGGCTATTGCGCTGGCTATTACTGCATGTTCGCAGCAAGAACCGTATCCTGTTAGCCAGAAGAAACTCGAATCAGAACAAGAAAAGCAAGCTTATGCGCTAGGTTCGTCAGTGGGTAGTTTTGTTGCTCGTAACCTTGATGATCAGGAAAAAGCAGAAGTGATGCTTGACCGTCAACTCGTGATTGCGGGTTTTGTTGATGCCGTCAAAGGTGAAAATAAATTATCTGACGAAGAAGCTGACAAACTACTGAATGACTTACGTTCAAAAGTGATGGAACAACGCAAGAATGTATTAGGTAGCAAAGCGGCGAAAGAAGGCAAAGCGTTCCAAGAAGAAAATGCTAAAAAAGATGGCGTTAAGGTAACCGAATCGGGTCTTCAATACGAAGTGATTGAAGCGGGTGAAGGTGATAGCCCTAGTGAAGACGACATTGTAGAAGTCCACTATGAAGGCACTTTAGTCAATGGCGAAGTATTTGATAGCTCGTATGAGCGTGGCGAACCGACAGTCTTTCCACTTAATCGTGTGATCCCAGGCTGGACTGAAGGCCTGCAATTGATGAAAGAGGGCGCAAAATATCGCTTCGTTATTCCGGCAGAGCTAGCTTACGGTGATCGCGAAGTGGGTGGTCAAATTCCACCTAATTCAACGTTAATCTTCACTGTTGAACTATTAGACGTGAAAGATAAGCCAGAGTCTGATAAATCTGAGACTCAACAGTAAGTTGTCACTTACATACAAAAAACGGCCGCAATTGCGGCCGTTTTTTATTGTTCATCGAATCATTTATAGCGCTTCGTGTTTTTCTAAGTGATGTAGTAACTGGTCTTCAAATTCCATTCGCAATTCAATGGCTTCACCAAGTGCTGATAGATCACGATCAAATTGATTTAGATGATTATTTGAATCAATTTCACCGTAATTATCATTAAAGTCTAAAGCGATTTCGGTGGTATCGCTGATGAGTGGAAATACTTGTTCTAACAAGGCTTCGAGGGGTTGCTTATTCTCTCTCGCTTGCTTCATCAATTGTTCATATATTTCAAAATGACCACTCGATACGTAGTCGACTAATTGACCACAGAAATCACGAATGTCAGTGACATCAGGTAAGCCGTTGCGTACACCTTCATAGGGAGGAAGGGCGGCTAGCTTAAAATAGTTAACGAGAAGGTCTTGTCGTTCAGTTAACCATTGGTCAATGCTGTCATGAGCTCCGCCCCAACGCTGGCGTGCTTCCTCACTTTTCTTTAACATGGGGTTCTCCGAAATGAGATCTTCGACATACTGTAAAGGTGTCGAATGCTTTTCTCAATCAAAATTGGCGATCTTTACTCTAAGGAGTGTAACGTGGTTAAGCCTTATGTAAAACCATCGAAAGACGAACCCGCACGTTGGTTTATTTGCTCGGCTGGTGATGTTTTCGTAACTGAGAATGGCAATGTTCCATCGGGAGCGATGGCATCACTGAACTTTCCTGATCTGTCTCAATATACGGTGGTCTATTTAGGCGAGTTGAGAGAGCGACCATGTTACCTTATTGTGGCTGACCTTAATGATCCTGCTTTTGTAGGCGGTGAGTTTGTGCCACTACGTAGCTTACTTTCTGTGCATGATGAAGAGCAGTTTGCGATGGCGGGTCGGGCGCGTCAGGTAATGGACTTTCTCAACCAGCATCGGTTTTGCGGTCGTTGTGGGGCGCGCATGCAAGCGGTGGACTGGGAACTCGCCATGCATTGTCAGCAGTGTAACCACCGGTGTTATCCACGCGTTTCGCCGTGCATCATTGTGGCGATAAGAAAAGAGAATGCGTTGTTACTAGCCCGAGGCAAGCGGCATAAACAAGGCGTTTATTCTGTTTTGGCGGGCTTTGTGGAGCCAGGCGAGTCGCTCGAACAAGCATTAGCGCGCGAGGTGCACGAGGAAGCAGGTATTGAAGTCTGTGATATCGAGTACCAACTGAGCCAGCCGTGGCCGTTTCCACACTCATTGATGATGGGGTTCACTGCACAATGGCAGTCGGGCGATTTACACATTGACCCTGTGGAACTCGAAGCGGGTGACTGGTTTGCTATTGATGACTTACCCGACACGCCACCCGAAGGCACGATTGCGCATCGTTTGATTGAAATCGCTATCGGCAAGGCACAGCAAGAGTGATAAAATAACCAATAAATTGGATGTTGGAAGACGTTATGAGAAAGCCCGAGTTAAAAAATGATCGTTATCTGAGAGCATTGCAGAAACAGCCGGTTGATAGAACACCGATTTGGATGATGCGCCAAGCGGGCCGTTACTTGCCTGAATATAAAGCAACTCGGGCTGAAGCTGGTGACTTTATGTCGCTGTGCAAAAATACCGAGCTCGCCTGCGAGGTGACATTGCAGCCACTGCGGCGCTTTGATCTCGATGCGGCTATCCTATTCAGTGACATCTTAACGATTCCAGACGCGATGGGGCTTGGTCTTTACTTTGAAAAAGGTGAAGGGCCCAAATTCTCGCGTCCGTTGCGCACTGAGGCAGACGTAAAGGGACTTACTGTACCGGATATGAGTGATGAACTGCGTTATGTGACCGATGCAGTGAGTCTCATTCGTCAGGAACTGGATGGAAAAGTACCCTTGATCGGTTTCTCTGGCAGTCCTTGGACATTAGCGACCTATATGGTTGAGGGCGGTAGCACTAAAAACTTCTCTAAAGTTAAGCAGATGCTGTTTGCTGAACCTGAGCTCATGCATCATGTACTCAACGTTTTGGCCGACTCGGTTATTGACTACCTCAATGCGCAGATTAAAGCGGGCGCACAAGCAGTGATGATTTTTGATACCTGGGGTGGCGTGTTATCACCACGGGACTATAAGCAATTTTCACTGGCATACATGGAAAAAATCGTCGCTGGTTTGATTCGTGAGCAGGATGGAAATCATGTACCTGTCACCCTATTTACTAAAAACGGTGGGCAGTGGCTAGAGGCGATGGCACAAGCGGGCGCTGATGGTTTAGGCGTAGACTGGACCACTGATTTGTCGGATGCTCGCGCGCGCGTTGGCGATCAGGTTGCTTTGCAAGGTAATATGGATCCATCCGTGTTATATGCTTCTCCACAACGTATCGAAGAAGAAGTTCAGTTGATTTTAGAGAGTTATGGTGAAGGAAGTGGTCACGTATTTAACTTGGGTCATGGGATTCATCCAGAAGTGAACCCGGACCACGCGGGGGCATTTATAGAAGCGGTTCATAAGCACAGCCCCAAATATCACCGCTAAATCGAACATGTTTTGAAACATTTGCGATTAACTCACGTTCAAACTCGTTAGATGCACCGCCCAATGGGCGGTGTTTTTCATACAATAGACCTCATTATGATGTTGTTTTTCTCGAGGTTATTGTATGGCGCGCCGCAATTGGATTAATCCAATTACCCTTGTTGTTATCGCCTTAATTGCACTGGCGATTTATTTTTTTGCATTTCCACCCGCTAAGCAAGTGGAGGAACAATCGCAACCGAGTGTTCCCGTAAAGACACAAGTTGTCTCGATGAGTGAGTACCGCGATGTGATTGAGGCCTTGGGTACAGCCCAAGCTAATGAGACCGTTGAAATCACTTCGCAAACACAAGATATCGTGGATGCAATTTATTTTGATAGCGGTGATCGTGTCGAGAAAGGTCAACTACTGGCTGAGCTCAATGCGCGTAAAGAAGTGGCTCGCGTACAGCAGCTACAGTTCAGTCTCAACGAAGCCCAGCGTCAACTTGACCGTTTAACCTCTCTGCGTCGTCAAAATGCAGCGTCACAACAGCAGGTCGAGGAGCAACATGTTGAAGTTAATCGCTTACAGGCGGAACTTGAAGTAGCCGAAGCTACCTTAGCGGAAATGAAGATCTATGCGCCGTTCACAGGTCGTGTGGGAATTCGTGAAGTGAGTCCAGGGGCTCTAGTTGCACCTGGAGATACCTTTACAACTTTAGATGACATCTCGCCCATTAAAGTGGACTTCAGTGTTCCAGAACGGTATTTCGCTAGCCTCGCCGTTGACCAGGAAGTGATCGCTCGAAACCGAGCGTATCCCGGCGAGCAGTTCCGCGGACGCATTACCAGTATTGATTCACGCATCGATCCTGTCACTCGGTCAGTGCGTGTTCGTGCCAAACTAGCCAATGATGATGAACGCTTACGCCCAGGTATGTTGTTGCAAATTACTTTGTTACGCAGCATTGATGAGGCTTTAATACTCCCTGAAAAAGCGTTACTGCCGATTCAGAACCGTCAATATGTGTTTGTTCTAACACCGGATAATCGCGCTAAACAGGTGGAAATCAGCATCGGTCGCCGTAAGCCGGGCGTAGTCGAGATCACACAAGGACTGAAGCCTGGTGACGAGGTCATCGTTGAAGGTTTAGTGCGCCTGCGTGATGGCATTCCTGTCGATGTAAGGGAGGACTAGGGCATGTTGTTATCTGATGTATCAGTAAAACGCCCAGTCTTTGCCACCGTCGTCAATGTACTGTTAATTATTTTCGGTATTGTTGCTTTCACAATGCTGCCGTTACGAGAGTTTCCGGATATTGATGCGCCTGTGGTAACCATTAGTACAGACTATCCTGGGGCGAGTGCTGAAGTCGTAGAAACGCAAGTAACACAGCTTATCGAAGAACGCATCAGTGGCATTGAGGGAATAAAAAATATCTCGTCACGCAGCCGCCCCGGGAATTCATCGATTAGCATTGAATTCACGCTTTCACGCGATATTGATGCAGCCTCCAATGATGTGCGCGAACGGGTATCACGTGCGCTGGATAATTTGCCCGAGGAATCCGATCCTCCCGAGGTTTCAAAAGCGTCTTCGGATGAAACAACAGTGGTTTGGTATAACTTGCGTAGTGAGAGTATGTCGATACTCGAACTGACCGATTATGCAGAGCGTTATATTGTGGACCGTCTCGCTGTTGTCGACGGCGTTGCGCGCGTGCGCATCGGTGGTGACCGTCGCTATGCAATGCGGGTTTGGCTTGATCGCGACGCGATGGCTGCACGTCAAATCACCGTGACGGATATCGTCAGCCGCCTCCGTGAGGAAAATATTGAGTTACCGGCGGGCGAAGTTGAATCGACCGAACGCGAATTTTCTGTGCGTATGGCACGTGCCTATTTATCTGAGGACGACTTCCGAAACTTAGTGATTCGTCAGGGTGATGACGGTTATTTAGTGAGGTTGGGTGAGGTTGCGCGTGTTGAGCTTGGCGCTGAGGACGACAAAACTGATTTCCGTGGTAATGGCGTCAATATGGTCGGTATCGGCATCATTAAACAATCCAAAGCCAACACCCTGAGTGTCGTAGAGAATGTGCGCGAGGAAATGGAAGTGTTAGAAAAAACACTACCAGAAACCATGTACTTAGCCACAAGTTACGACTCGTCTATTTTCATCAAAGGCTCGATTGATGAAGTGTATAACACACTACTCATCGCGATGGCATTGGTTGTAGTGGTTATTTATCTATTCTTAGGCAATATACGAGCGACCATTATCCCCGCGTTAACGGTCCCTGTGGCTATTATTGCTTCGTATATTGTGCTGTTTTCACTCGGATTCTCGATTAACTTATTGACCTTGCTGGCACTCGTGCTCGCAATCGGGCTTGTGGTTGATGACTCGATCGTGGTGCTAGAGAATATCTATCGTCGGGTCGAAGAAGGAGAGCCCCCCTTACTGGCAGCTTATCGAGGTGCTCGAGAAGTCGGCTTTGCGGTCATTGCGACAACGCTTGTGCTGATTTCAGTATTCGTACCCTTGGCGTTCTTGGAAGGCAATATAGGTAAGTTGTTCACCGAATTTGCTTTAGCCATTGCGGCGGCTGTGGCGTTCTCGAGTATTGCAGCGCTTACCCTGACGCCCATGCTAGGCTCGAAAATCTTACATAAGAAAGAACGGACTAGTAAGTTTGGTATAGCATTTGACCGCTTTTTCAAATGGCTTGAAGCGAAATATACAACAGTCTTAGAAGGTAGTATCAAACGCCCGAGTTTGGCACTGATACTGGTCGTTTTAAGTGGCGTGGTGAGTTACGGCGCAATGCAATTTGTACCACAAGAATTCGCACCACCGGAGGATCGCGGTACTTTCTACATTAGTATCAAAGGTGCCGAGGGCGCTAGCTTTGAATCTAATTCGCGACATATGGATGAAATCGAACAAATCCTACTGCCCTATATCGATCAGAACAAAATTGATCGCGTCATCGTCAGGGCGCCGGGCTGGGGGAATTCAGCGGGGATCGCGATTGTTGGCGCAATTCCTTTTGAGGAACGTGACTGGTCGACTTTTGAACTCATGGAAGAGATGCGTAAAAAGCTCAACCAAGTCGTCGGCGTACAGGCTTTTGCCTTTATGCGCAGTGGTATTAGCGGTGGCGGTGGTCGTCCCGTGCAGTTTGTACTGCAAGGTAATACCTACGAAAAGCTGGCTGAGTATCGCGATATTGTGATTGAGGAAGCCGCTAAGAACCCGGGTTTAGTTGAGGTTGATAGTGATTATAAAGAGACTTTGCCACAACTATTAATCGAAGTTGATGAAGTGAGAGCTGCCGATCTCGGTGTCTCGGTTGAAGATATCGGTATCACGTTGCAATCGATTTTAGGTCAACGTCGGGTAACGACTTATCTTGACCGTGGCGAAGAATACTATGTCATGCTCGAGGGTGAAAAAGCTGACTATCGCAGCCCAAGTGCTATCGACAACATTTATGTTCGGTCAGGCAAAAGCGGCGAACTGATCCCACTATCTAATGTGGTGGAAGTGAGCGAGCGGGCGACTTCATCTCAGTTGAATCGTTATAACCGTATGCGTAGTGTCACTATTGAAGCCAACCTCGCCGACGGTTATTCGCTCGGCGAAGCGTTGAGCTACCTAGAGGGCGTCGTCGACAAAAAACTTCCAGAAGATGTTTCTATTGATTACAAAGGTGAGTCGCAACTTTATAAGGAGAGTGGCAGCTCGATAGTATTTGTCTTTGGGCTCGCATTAATTATTACCTTCTTGGTACTTGCGGCGCAGTTTGAGAGTTTTATTCATCCACTGGTCATCATGTTGGCTGTTCCAATCGCCATTGTAGGCGCTTTTATTGGCCTGTATTTGAGCGGGAACAGCATTAATATTTATAGCCAAATTGGTATTGTCATGCTTATTGGCTTGGCGGCGAAGAACGGTATTCTGATCGTGGAATTTGCCAACCAATTAAGGGATGCAGGACTGTCCTTCCGTGATGCAGTGATTACGGCATCGCGACAACGTTTGCGGCCGATTGTGATGACGGCATTTACCACGCTAATGAGTTCAGTTCCGCTTATCCTGGGAACCGGGCCGGGCTCAGAGAGCCGCATGGTGATTGGTACGGTTATCTTCGCAGGTGTGGCGTTATCGGCGTTCTTAACGCTGTTTGTGATACCGGCACTGTATATGCTGATGGCACAGAAGACACAATCACCGATGGCGATTACACGTCGTTTGGAGTCATTGCAAGAGGAATACCCTGACCACCGTCACTAGACCGTGGGTCAGTAATGCCAGAGGGGCGAACGGTTGATACCGGGAAGCCCCTCAATAATTTTCTGAGCAAAACTCGGGTGGTTGGTAAAAATGCCGTCCACACCCATGTCATGTAATTCTTCGATATCATGCCCTTCATCTACGGTAAATACGTAGACTTCCAATGCGCGTCGGTGTGCGTCATCAACTAACTCCTGTGTGACAAAATCAACGTCAACATGAACAGAGTAGGCGTTAAGACGCGATGCAAAATCACAGTAGTCTAGTGGGCAACAAGTGGTTAAGGCACCTACGTTGATATTTGGCCGACGGTGTTTTAAGCGCTGTAACCAATGGTGATTAAACGAAGAGACGAGGATCTGTTCAGGTTTGAACAGCTTCCGTTGCAAAACATAATCGATGTCGAGAAGCAGCGACTGACTTGGGATATCCCCTTTTAACTCTATATTGACGTGACAATGTCCCGCGATATGCTCAAGTGCTTCACGCAGGGTGGGAATAGGTTGCTGACCGAATACCTTAAGCGCTCTAACTTGAGCTTGAGTCAAATCGAGCAAACGTCCTGGTGAAGCGGTTAAGCGTTCTAAGTATCGGTCGTGGAATACAAATCGCTCGTCGTCGACGGCATAAACGTCAAGCTCAATACCAAAGGCATGGCTATCAATCGCTCGACTGAATGCCGCTAGCGTGTTTTCGGGCGCTTCGAAGCTCGCACCCCGATGCGCCCAGACTTTCATGACCGAACCTTAGCCATCGCTGAACCCATTCGGGTCACAGAACCGGGTTGCAGTGCTTCATCAAACTCTATTGCCCCTTTAGCGAAGGTCATCACTACTGTGGAGCCGAGTTTAAAGTGACCCATCTCTTCACCTTTATTGAGACGAATGGCTTCAGGTCCAGATGTCGGGTAGGACCAATGTTGTATCCGAGCGCCCGTTGGAGGTGTGACGGTCCCCGACCAAACTGTGCCAATACTAGCAACAATCGTCGCGCCAACGAGTACCATCGACATCGGACCGACTTCGGTATCAAATATTGCGACGACTCGCTCGTTGCGTGCAAATAGATTCGGTACGTTTTGTGCGGTGAGTGGGTTGACAGAAAACAGGTCACCTGGAATATAAACCATCTTACGTAACACACCATCGACCGGCATATGGATTCGATGATAATCTTTTGGTGCGAGATAAATGGTGGCAAACGAACCCTCTCGGAACGGTGCCGCGTCCTCGTCTTTGCCACCTAATAGCTCAAGTAACGAATAATCGTGCCCTTTGGCCTGAAAAATACGACCTTCCTCAATATCTCCGAGCTGACTTACGGCACCATCAACCGGATGAGCTAGAAGGTCCGGCTCATCAACGATTGGACGTAATTCAGGTTTTAGGCGACGAGTAAAAAACTGGTTAAACGTGGCGTAGTCGCGCGGATCCTCTTGAATCGCTTCGGACATATCAATTTTGTACTGTTTGATAAACCAGCGAATAAAAGCCTGAGTAAATATTCCCGCCTTCGCCGCTGCAAATCGACCCACTAAACGCGATAGTAGGTGCTTTGGGAGTACGTATTGAAGACCAATTTTGAATCGTTCGCTGCTGCTCACTTACAGTTTTCCTTTTGCTGAAACTCGAGATGGCTTATTAGCCAACATAGACTCGATAATCCGATGATAATTTTCTAATCGCCATGGGTGTATTTCACCTTTTTCCACGGCTTCTTGCAATGCACAGCCCGGATCATTTTTGTGTTTGCAATCTTTAAACTTACAGGTCCCAAGATAAGGCTGAAAATCAACATAGCCACTGGCGACTTGCTCCGGTTCAAGGTGCCACAAGGCAAACTCACGTATCCCTGGAGAATCGATTAAGGCGCCACCACTGTTTAGTGGATACCAAGTTGCCACGGTCGTCGTATGCTGACCTAAACCAGAGTTCGACGAGACTTCTTTGGTTTCAGTTGCGACGTCGGGAAGAAGCCGATTCACGATGGATGACTTTCCGACACCACTTTGACCGACAACAATCGAGATATGTTCACTCAACATGTTGTTAAGTTCAGTCATGCCCTCTGCAGTGTGACTACTCACAAGAAGTACTCGGTAGCCAATCGCTTGGTAGTCGGATAACCGCTGCTCAATAAATTGTCGCTCTTCGGTATTAATTTGGTTTAATAGATCGGCTTTATTAAGAACGATAATCGGCTCAATATCGATCGCTTCACAAGCAACGATGTAGCGATCGATAATCTGTGTCGTAAAGCTCGGGAGTACGCTCGAAATAACAAATATCTGATCGATATTTGCAGCAACTGGTTTAACACCATCGTAATAATCGGGTCGAGAGAGCAACGACTGACGTTCGTGCACTGCTTCGATAATGCCCCGCATACCATCTTGCGCCTGAATCATTGGACGCCATTGCACTTTATCGCCCGTTACCAATGAATCGACTGTACGCCGTATATGGCAACGAATGATTTCATTACCGGTGGTCAGCAAGTCGGCGTGTTGTCCGTAACGACTGACGATGACGCCTGTCTCGCTGGCGCCTAGCTGGTCGCTGGGCACGTCGATTTCTCGCGCAAGACGTTTCTCGCGGTTCTGTTGAATTCGACGTTTTTGTCCTTTATTCAGCCGTTTTTGCTTTGCCAATCGCTTTACCTTGTTGCCACTTACAGTTTAACGCTATCATAACCCAAAATGAGTCGAGTTAAGAGAGTTCGAATGAGTGAAGAACAAAAAAGTCAGCGGTTAATTTGGGTCGATTTAGAAATGACAGGTTTAAACCCTGAATACGACCACGTTATTGAGGTGGCAACCATCGTCACTGATGCAGATTTGAATATCCTTGCTGAGGGTCCAACCATAGCGATTCATCAGCCGCAGTCAAATCTCGATAAAATGGATGACTGGAATGTTAAAACTCATACTGGCTCAGGTCTCGTCGATCGAGTAAAAAAGAGTCAGTACAGCGAACAGGATGCGGTGCGCGAAACCATTGAATTTTTATCACACTATGTCGAGCCCAATACATCGCCTATGTGTGGTAATTCAATTTGTCAGGATCGCCGATTTTTAGCCCAACACATGCCAGAGCTTGAGGCTTTTTTCCATTATCGAAACCTCGATGTAAGCACAATAAAAGAATTGGCCAAGCGCTGGAAGCCCGAAGCCATGAACGGCTTTAAAAAGAAAGGTGCACATGAAGCGCTTGCTGATATTCGTGAGTCAATTGATGAGCTCAAGCATTACAGAGCGCATTTTTTCGCCATTTAAACGGCCAGCGGTGAAAAAGCGGTTGACGTGGGCGGCGGTTTCAGTAGAATACACGCCGCACTGACGATGCGGGAATAGCTCAGTTGGTAGAGCACAACCTTGCCAAGGTTGGGGTCGCG
>ERZ1673960.18-NODE-18-length-97572-cov-788.203124_pt1 | contig 97572 bp, 96 predicted proteins | sample MGYA00580190_ERZ1673960 | MGnify/ENA primary metagenome ERZ1673960 (study PRJEB41334, sample SAMN05608106) | rock metagenome | biome: terrestrial subsurface; feature: shale formation; material: shale | place: USA: Pennsylvania ...
ATAGTGGCGCCTTGACGCCGATCTCAACAAGAGGTGTTCATCCCATCATCCCTGTAGCGCTCGAGCTCCGCCCTTCAGCGCTCAATGCTCCTGCGTCGCGCTGAAGGTCCGGGGCAGGCCGTCCCTGGCCAGCCCGTGAAGAGCTGCTCGCTCTTCACCCATGGCTCCGCACGGTTTTGGAAAGGCCTGCCCGCTTACTAACCTACGAGTAATCCCCGTATGCACCAGCGAAAACTCATCCACGTGGACTGCGACTGCTTCTACGCCGCGGTCGAGATGCGGGACGACCCGAGCCTCCGGGACGTACCGTTGGCGGTGGGTGGTGCCGAAGGCCGGGGCGTGGTGACTACCTGTAACTACCGCGCCCGGGCCTTTGGGGTGCGTTCGGCCATGCCCGGTAGCGAGGCCCGGCGCCTGTGCCCGGGGCTGGTGACCGTGCCCGCCGATTTTGCCCGGTACCGGGCGGCGTCGCAGCAGGTGATGGCCATATTGCGCGAGATGACCGACCTGGTGGAGCCTCTGTCCCTGGATGAGGCCTTCCTGGATGTCTCCGATGTTACCGACCACAAGGGCAGTGCCACGCTGATGGCCCGCTACCTGCGCGAACGGGTGCAACGGGAGGTGGGCATCACCATTTCCGCCGGGGTGGCGCCCAACAAATTCCTCGCCAAAATCGCCAGTGACTGGCAAAAGCCGGACGGCCTGTTTGTGATTACCCCTGAAGAAGTGCCCGCCTTTGTGCAAACGCTGCCGGTGGAAAAGTTGTTCGGCGTGGGGCAGGTGACCGCTGGCAAGCTTCATGACCTCGGCGTGCAGACCTGCGGTGACATGCAGGCGCTGGGGGCGGAGGTGCTGATCGACAAATTCGGCAAGCAGGGCTACCGGCTTTATGAAATGGCCCACGGCCGGGATGAACGCCCGGTGGTGGTCACCCGCATTGCCAAATCCGTGAGTGTGGAACGCACCTTTTCCCGGGACCTGCCGGACAAGACCGCCTGCCAGGCTGTGCTGCCGGATTTGTTGGATGATCTGAACCGCCGCCTGTCCCGCAAGACGCAGAAAAAGCCCATTCACAAGCTGTTCGTGAAAGTTCGTTACAGTGATTTTTCCACCCATACCCTGGAGCGGGTTCGTGAGAGCGTGGTGGAGCCGGTGGTGGCCGATTTCCAGCCGTTGCTGGATGAACTCATCACAAAGGAAGACCGTCCTGTCCGGTTGCTGGGGCTGGGGGTGCGTTTTCGGAATGACGAGGCCCCGGTCACCCAGTTGCGCCTGTTTGAGTGAAGGAGGTTCGCTCAGGCCAGCCAGTGACTGAAGATCTCCAGAGAAGCCCAGCCCATGCTGCCGCCAATCAGGGCACCGGCCATGACATCGGTGGGGTAGTGCAGGCCCAAAACCACCCGGGAGGCAGCCACTGACAATGTGAATGGCAAAATGGCCCAGGCGAGGGCGGGCGTGATGGCAAACAGCATGGTTTGAAAGCAGACCGCGTGCAGGGTGTGACCGGAGGGAAAACTGTAGCGGTCCAGTGGGGGCGTGGCGCAGTCGATGGCGGGGAAGGAGATGAAGGGGCGTTCGCGAATCAGGCGGTGTTTGAGGGCTTTGTAGGTCAGGGTGCAGGTCAGGCCGGTGAAGGTCATGAGCAGGGCGAAGGATAAACCCCGGTCCGGCTCCAGTATCGGTAGCAGTAAGATCACCGCGTACCAGAACCAGCCGTCGCCCAATCGGCTGGCAAGCCTGAAATAACCGCGTATGGGGCGAAACTGCACGCTGCGGTTAATGGCCTGGCAGAGGGCGACTTCCCGCTGGTCGGCCAGGCTAAAGAATCGGAATGCTTTGCTTATCGGTGGCATTGTATGGGCCTCGTTCCGATTGGTTGAGTACCAGTTGTTCGAAAATCTCGATCTGGCTGGTCCAGGTCAGGTCCAGAGCATCCAGGCGAGCCCGGGTGCGTATCTGGTTGAGCTGGGAAGGCTGGTCCATCAGCCTAAGGGCGTGGGTGATGAAGGCTTCATCGTCGCTCAGGGGAGCCTTCATTCCGTTTTCGTTCTGGCGGATGTGTTCGGCGGCTGCGGCATCGTCAAAGGCAACCACGCCCAGCCCGCTGGCCATGGCTTCGAGTACTACGTTGCCGAAGGTGTCGGTTTTGCTGGGAAACAGGAACAGGTCGGCCGAGGCGTAGTGTCGGGCCAGGTCGTCGCCCCGTTGGCTGCCGCAGAAAATGTAGTCCGGGTGGCGGGCTTCCAGCTGCTGTCGCAGCGGGCCGTCGCCCACCAGGATGAAGCGCGCCGTGGGGTGCAGGCAGCGAATGCGCTCGAAACAGGACACCGCCAGTTTCACGTTCTTCTCGGCGGCGAGTCGGCCCACATAGACGACGGCCCGATCGGAGTCCGACAGCCCCCAGCTTTGGCGCAACAGGGAGCATCGTTTGTGCGGGGTGAAAGTTTGGCAATCCACGCCCCGGCTCCAGAGCCGGGCGTTGTGGATGCCCATGCGCTCAACCGTGGTTTGCATTTTCCGGGTGGGCACCAGGGTCTGGCGGGTGCGGTTGTGAAACCAGCGGCCATAGCCGCGCAGCAGCCATTCCAGGGCGCCCAGGCCATAGTAGCCCGAGTAGCTGTGAAAGTTGGTGTGAAAGCCCGAGCAAACGGGAATGCCCAGTCGTTTGGCCGCCTTCACCGCTGCCAGCCCCAGTGGGCCCTGGGTCGCGACATAGATGGATTCCGGCCGGCACTGTTTCCAGAAAGCGACCAACTGAGCGGAGCGGGCCAGGCCGAATTGCAGTTCACTGTAACCGGGTATGGGAACGCCGGTCACAACCAACTCACCGGAACAAAGGCTGTTTGCCTGGTGGGGGCGAGGGCCCTTGGGTTCTCCGGGTTGGGCCGGTCGTACCACGGTTATCTGGCGTCCGCGTTGCTTTAACCCCTGGCACAGGTGCTTGAGCGTATTGGCAACACCATTGATTTCCGGCGGAAAGGTCTCAGAAACAATGCTAATGTGATGGCGCTGAAGATGGCTCATAGGGGGTTTGGTCACGATGCTTCCTGCAGGGTTTCTGGTCATGTTTTGACTCTAGAGCCCCGCCGTGACAGCTATGCGACAGCTTTATGACGTTCCTGTTACACCGTTTTTCTGAAATTTATCGCCACAATTGATTGCCACAAGGAGATTCCATGCAGACGCGCAAACTGGGGAATACTGATATTGATGTGAGCCTGATTGGCCTGGGCACCATGACTTGGGGCGAGCAGAACAGTGAGCAGGAAGCGTTTGAGCAGCTGGATTACGCCACCGCCCATGGCGTCAACTTCATTGATGCGGCGGAGATGTACCCGGTGCCGCCCAAGGCCGATACCCAGGGGCTGACCGAGACCTATATCGGCAACTGGCTGGCCAGTCGGGGCCAGCGCGAAAAGCTGGTGATTGCTTCTAAAGTGGCCGGGCCGGGCAATGGCCTGAGTTATCTGCGCGGCGGCCCGCGCCTGACCCGTGAGCATATTCGCCAGGCCTGTGAAGACAGCCTTAAGCGGCTGCAGACCGATTACCTGGACCTGTACCAGGTGCATTGGCCGGATCGCAGTACCAATTTCTTTGGCAAACTGGGTTACCAACGCACCGCCAATGAGCAATTTACTCCGATTGAGGAAACCCTCGGCGCCCTTCACGAGTTGGTTCAGGAAGGCAAGATTCGCCACATCGGCCTCTCCAACGAGACGCCGTGGGGCACCATGGAGTACCTGCGCCTGGCCCGGGAGAACAACTGGCCGCGTGTGGTGTCTATCCAGAATCCCTACAACCTGCTGAACCGGTCGTTCGAAGTGGGGTTGGCGGAATTTGCCCACCGCGAGGCCACTGGCCTGCTGGCCTATTCACCATTGGCGTTCGGCATGCTTACCGGCAAGTACCTGGGTGGCAAATGGCCGGAAAAGGCCCGGCTGACCCTCTACGAGCGCTTCAGCCGCTATACCGGTGAGCACGCCCAGGACGCCACCCGCGCCTATGTGGACCTGGCGCACCAGCACGGCTTGAGCCCGGCACAGCTGGCGCTGGCCTGGGTGAACAGCCGGGAATTTGTGACCAGCAACATCATTGGCGCCACCACCATGGAACAGTTGCGGGAAAACATGGGTTCCGCCGAGGTGACGCTGAGCCAGGACCTGGTGGAGGCCATTGAGGCGATTCATGCGGAGTTTACCTACCCCTGCCCCTGATGCTGACCAGACCGGCCATGGTAGAATGGCCGGTTTTCAATGACCGCAACGAATGACAGGACCCGGAATCGCTGATGCAAGCTGATACTGAGCAATCAACGCCGCAAGTTTATACCGTTCACTACGTTCTCAAGAACAAGATTGGCGAGCTGGTGGATACCTCCGAAGGCAGCGAGCCGCTGCACTTCCTGTACGGCACCCCGGAAATCATCGAGGGCATCCAGAAGGCGGTGAAAGATCGCAACGTGGGTGATTGCCTCGAGGTGACCATTCCACCGGAGATGGCCTACGGCGAGTACCGCGAAGAGCTGGTGCGCAAGGTGCCCAAATCGCTGTTCGAAGGCGTGGAAAAGCTGGAAGTGGGTATGAAGTTCCAGACCAACTCCGGCGATGAAACCCAGGTGGTGCAGGTAGTGGGCATCGACGGTAACTTGATCCGTGTGGACGCCAACCACCCACTGGCCGGTTTTACCCTGTATTTTGATCTGGAAATTGTGGGTCGTAGGGACGCCACTGAAGACGAAATCACCCAGGGCCGGCCATTGTTCTGATTCGGCTTTGGGGTGACGTGTCGAGTTGCCCCGAGTGAATAGCGGCCAACCCTGAATCGAGGGTCTGGTGCAGCTGTGACGCCAACGCCTTCGTAGACTCGGCCCTGTCAACCGGTATCGGAGCATGGAACAGCACTTCGATGTGCGTCGGTGGCTGTTTGAGCAGTCGTATCAGGTGCCCCAGGAAGTTGTCGTCACCAACGAACGGAGCCAGATCATCCGGGCGACCCTCGCGTCGATAGCCGATAGAGACTGGCTGGATCAAGGCGTTGGCATCGCTGGCGGCGCCCAGCAGTCGGCCATGGATGGGCAAGACACTCCGGCCGGAACTGGTGGTGCCTTCGGGAAAGATCATGACCGGTTCCGCCCGCTGCAGCACGCCCGCTATTTCGCGCCGGATACCGCCGGAACGACCGCTACCCCGGTTGATGAACAGGGTCCCCCCCTGTCTGGCGAGCCAGCCTATGAGGGGCCAGCGGCCAACCTCGGCTTTCGATAGAAAGCGGGTTGGCATCACGCTGCCCAGTGCCGGAATATCCACCCAACTGATGTGATTGGCCACCATTAGCACTCGCCCACCGCTTGCGGGTTGACCATGAACCCGAATCTGCCAGCCCAGGCAGTGACACATCAGTCGAAAGCACCGGCTAGCCCATTGGGGCCGATCCACCGGATGCTGCCGGACACCGCTGACGATGCCAATTGCCACTGCGGCCAGGCTGGTGGTCAGCAGTACCAGCATGAACGCCGCGAGTCGCCATGGGAGTCTGATCCAGGCCAAGGGGTTTCTCCCGCTCACCGTTTCTCTTTCAGGAAGTGGCGGCTGTAACGGCCGGCCATGTGGCTGACATCCAAAAGCACCAGCATATCGGCGCAACGGAACTCGGGATCCCAGCAGGGTTCGCCGCAGACCTTGGCGCCCAGGCGCATGTAGGCGCGGATCAGGGGAGGGATCTCTTCCTGCCGGTGGTGATCGGGAAAGGCCAGGTGGGGTAGGGAGCGACGGGGCATAACCCGGCAATCCGGGCCGGTCAGGTGGTCGCGCTGGAGGGACTGGGCAATGCGCCAGGCCCGGGAGCCGCCGTCAGCCATGGATATACTGGCACAGCCAATCAGGTAGTCCACCTTGCGATCCACCAGCCAGGAGGCAAGTTCGGTCCACAGCAGGCTGATGGTGCCGCCATTACGGTAGTCCGGGTGCACGCAGGTGCGACCAAGCTCGGCCATGGTGCCAGGCAGGCGGGTCAGGGCGCCCAAGTCGAACTCTTCGGCGGAATAGAAACCACCGATGGCTTCGGCAGCGCTCTGGTGAAGGATGCGGGAGGTGGCCACCAATTCGCCGGTATCGGCATCGGTCACCAGCAGATGGTCACAGGCCTGGTCAAAGCGGTCAGCGTCGATGCCCGGCGTTTCGGCCCCCAGATCACTGCCATACTCTTCAGAGAAGACCCGATAACGCAGACGTTGTGCTGCTTCAAGCTCTGCCGGGCTCTGGGCAAGCCCCGTTTTGAGATTGCGTCCCGGCCGTGATTGCCGTTGTACGGATGTTGCGGTCATGACATAGCCTCTGTGTTCACCTGTTTGCATTTGAGGCTATGAAGTCCGTGTGACAGGCGGGTGACCTACTCGTGACTTGTCTGTGACAAGGCAGTGGGACATTGATCGGTGACAAGCTGTAACCCGATGGTGGTTACATGTATATTTCTGAATAGCATGTATAATTGCTGTAACTAAAAGTTATGTGTACCTTTGGGTAAAACCCGCAACCGGATTACAAGAATTCAATATGGACGGCATGGAACAGACAAACGAGAGTTGGCGGATTCTGATTGTCGAGGACGACGAGCGTCTGGCGGAGCTGACCCGGGAATACCTGGAAAGCAACGGCTTGGTGGTGTCACTGGAGAGCAATGGCGCGGCCGCCGTGGACCGGATCTGTAACGAACAGCCGGACCTGGTTGTGCTGGATCTCATGCTGCCTGGCGAGGATGGCCTTTCAATCTGTCGCCGCGTACGTCCGTTTTATTCCGGCCCCATTATTATGCTTACCGCCCGTACCGACGATCTGGATCAGGTCCTGGGTCTGGAAATGGGTGCCGATGATTACGTTGGCAAGCCGGTTCAGCCCCGCGTCCTGCTGGCGCGGGTCCGTGCCCTGCTTCGTCGTATTGAAAGCCCGTCCCGGTCCATGCCGGCGGGGCAGGAAAGTGACGAGCCCGTCCGGTTGCAGTTCAATGACCTGATCGTGGATCGGACCATGCGTGAGGCCTGGCTTGGGGATGAGAGCATTGACCTGACCAGCGCCGAGTTCGATTTGCTCTGGCTGTTGGCCAACAACGCCGGCCGGGTACTCAGCCGCGAAGAAATCTTTACCGCTTTGCGTGGTATTCAGTACGACGGTCAGGATCGGTCGATTGATGTCCGGGTGTCCCGGATTCGTCCGAAAATCGGCGATGATCCCATCCATCCACGCCGTATCAAAACGGTCCGCAGCAAGGGATACCTGTTCGTCAAGGAGCCTTGACTGCTTCCCTGAGGCTGGAAGCCCATGTCTGTGACGCTTTTCCTCAAGCTCTATGTCCGCCTTGCCGCCGTTGCAGTGGCAGTGATCGTTGTCTGTGTGCTGCTGTTTTCAGTGATGACTCCCATCCGGAAACAGATCTGGCTCGAAACCACCGCCGAGCCACTGATGCAGTGGCTGGCCACGGTGCCGGATGCCGCGTCCCAATATCATTGGATGTCGCCCCGGTTTGATTTGGAGGTGGGCAATCCCGGCAGCTTCGAACTCTCTGCGGTCAACGCTGAACGGCTGATGTACGGCCAGGTGGTGGCCGAGAAGGTGGATGCCGGGTACCGGTTTTACGTTCTGGCCCATGATGGCCAGGTTAATCGCCTCGCCCTTGAAGACCCATACTCGGAACTTGCCCGTGCCACGGCACTCATCGCCCGCTGGCACCTGGAAATCGCGAACGGAAAGCAGCGCGTTGCCATGGGTCTGCAGTTGGGCGATGCCCTGGGCGTCAACATCGCGCCGGTTCAGGATGCTTCGCAATTGCCGGATCAATCCGTCCTCGATGGGCTGAGTCGCCATGGGTTGGTGTCGTTTAACGGAGCGGATGGGAACCTGAGGGTTTTGTTCCAGCTATCCACCGGAGATCTGTGGGCTCTGGACATGGCAGCACGGTTTAATCCCTGGAGTTGGACGGTCATCGCCCTGTTTGTACTTTTCCTCGGCGGTGTGCTGGCGTTGGCGCTGTTCCTGGGGCTCCGGTTTATGGACGGGCAGATGCGTAAGGTGGAATCCGTGGCCGTGCGCATGGCCCGGGGTGAAATGGGCGCCCGGGTCGAGGCGGGAGAGGGAACGGTGGTCTCCCGACTGGCCGCTTCTTTCAACAGTATGGCCGAGCAGATCCAGCGGCTGGTGGAAGTGCAGCGGGAAATGATCCATGCCGTTTCCCATGAATTGCGTACGCCGGTGGCCCGCATTCGCTTTGGGGTGCAGATGATCGAGTCGGCCAACAGCCCCGAGACGCTGCATAAGCAGCTGCAGGGGATTGATGGCGATATCCAGGAGCTGGATGAGCTGATTGATGAAATCCTTACCTATGCCCGTCTGGAGCAGGGAGGGCCGGTATTCACGCTGCGTCAGTCTTCGGTGCCGGAGATTGTGCAGCAGGTGGTGGATGAGCAGGCCATGATCCATGACAGCATCGACATTCGCTGTCAGATAGACGAATCATCCCAGCATTACGCCATGGCGGACATTGAACCGCGTTATATCCATCGGGCGATCCAGAATCTGGTGGGTAATGCGGCTCGCCACGCCAGGGGTAAGGTGCTGGTGACCTGCCAGCTGGATGAAAATAACTGCCGGGTTGATGTGGAAGACGACGGCGCAGGCATTCCGGAAGATCACTGGGAGAAGGTTTTCAGTGCCTTTGCCCGGCTGGACGACAGCCGTACCCGAACCTCCGGCGGCTACGGCCTGGGGCTTTCCATCGTACGGCGTATTCTCTACTGGCACGGCGGCCAGGCATTTGTCGGGCGCAGCGATGAACTGGGTGGTGCCCGTTTCAGCCTGGTTTGGCCGCGGGTTCAGTGAGTTGGGTCAGGCGGTCCGCTCAAAGGCAATGAGGTGATCGGCCTCTACCCGCACCGGTACCTGTTCGCCCAGATGGAAGTCGAGGTGGCTGCGGAACAGGGCCTCGAAATCCGTGTCCTCCGAGCAGCGGAAGCGATACAGCGTTGAGGTGCCCGCGAAGGTCTTCTCGACCACCTTGGGTTTGAGCTCCGAGGTTTCATCGTAAACGATGTCGTCCGGACGGATCAGGATATCGACCAGTGTCCCCGGCTCCCAGTTGTAGGCCCGGTTGCCGTGAATGATCCCCAGCTCGGATTCGATGGTGTCGGGTCCCAGGACCTGTCCGGGAATGAACCCGCCCTGACCCACGAAACTGGCCACGAAACGGTTGGCCGGTTCGTGATACAGGTTGTAGGGCACGTCCCACTGCTGGATGGAGCCATTTTTCAGCACGGCGACCTGATCGCACATGGCGAAGGCTTCCTGCTGGTCGTGGGTCACCAGAATGGCGCTGATGCCCAGGGTTTTGAGGATCTCCCGGACATCCAGGCTGAGCCGGCGGCGCAGGTCGGTATCGAGGTTCGAGAAAGGCTCATCCAGCAGGATTAGGGTGGGCTCCGGTGCCAGTGCCCGGGCAAGGGCCACCCGTTGTTGCTGACCGCCAGACAGCTGATGCGGATAGTTGTCGGCCAGGTCTTGCAGGTGGACCAGATCCAGCAGTTCCGCCACTTTCTGCCGTTTCTCGGCTTTGCCCAGATTCTTCAGGCCAAAACCCACGTTATCGGCAATGGTCATGTGGGGAAACAGGGCGTAATCCTGAAACACCATGCCAATCTTGCGTTTCTCCGGCGCCAGCGACCGACCCGGAAGGCTGATGGCCTGTGACTGCAGGCGGATCTCGCCCTGGTTGATGGGCAGAAAGCCGGCCAGTGCCCGTAAAATCGTGCTTTTGCCGCAGCCACTAGGACCCAGCAGACAGCCAATGTCTCCCTGGCTCAGCGCGAAGTTGATATCCCGCACCACTGAATCGCCGCCGTAGCCGCAAGACAGGTTGTGTACTTCAAGGAGCCAGTCGCTCGCTGCCGCAGTGTAATCCATGACTTAGTCCAGGCGGTTCAGAATAAGGAACTCAAGCAGGGCTTTCTGGGCGTGCAGGCGGTTTTCCGCTTCGTGCCAGACAACCGAGCCCGGGTGCTCCATCATGTCGGTGGAGATTTCTTCACCACGGTGGGCGGGCAGGCAGTGCATAAACAAAGCGTCCTTGTCGGCGACGGCCATCAGTTCCGGGTTGATCTGGTAGTCCTGGAAAGCCCGCTCCCGGGCTTTCTGCTCGTCTTCCTGGCCCATGGAGGCCCAGACGTCGGTGACCAGCAGGTTGGAGCCTTTGGCGGCTTCTTCGGGGGAGCGCATGATGCTTACCCGCTCCCCGTATTGTTCCAGCAGCTTCGCATCCGGCTCATAACCTTCCGGGCAGGCGACGTTCAGGTGGAAATCGAACTGGGCGGCGGCGTTGATGTAGGAGTTACACATGTTGTTGCCATCGCCGACCCAGGTCACCGTTGCGCCCTTGATGCTGCCCCGATACTCACGGTAGGTCTGCATGTCGGCCAGCAGCTGACACGGGTGGAATTCGTCGGTCAGGGCATTGATGACCGGTTTGCTGGAAGCGGAAGCAAAACGCTCCACGGTTTCGTGGCCAAAGGTCCGGATCATGACGGCGTCCACCATACTGGAAATCACGATGGCGGAGTCTTCGATGGGCTCGCCACGGCCCAGTTGGGTGTCCCGTGGCGACAGGAACATGGCAGAGCCGCCCAGTTGCGTCATACCTGCTTCGAAAGAGACCCGGGTGCGGGTGGATGACTTCTCGAAAACCATTGCCAGTACCCTGTTTTTCAGGGAATCTCGCACTTTACCGGCATGCCACTCCTGGCGGAGCTTGCTTGCGTGGTCGAGCAGCGCTTCCAGTTCGTTGGTGGTCAGGTCGTTAAGTGTCAGAAAATGTCTTGCTGCCATGAAAGGCCCCTTGCCGGAAACTCGGGATCGGTTTGGTGTAGAAAAAGGGTTCCAAGTCTAGCCCTTCGAACTGGTGAAGACAATGACGCGGCCGGTTGTTGATACGGGGTATCCGTAATGCATTGGTTGAGGCTTGCGCAGGCGTGTACAATGGTGGGTCAGAGCCGGTAAGCGGCCCCGTAATTTTGTCAGAGGTGTATGTTCATGGACATCAATGAAAGCATCAAGAGCCAACTTGAAGAGAACCCTATCATTCTTTACATGAAGGGCACTCCCCAGGCTCCCCAGTGCGGCTTTTCCGCCAAGACTGTGCAGGCGCTGATGGCCTGTGGCGAGCGTTTTGCGTTCGTGAATATTCTGGACAACCAGGAACTGCGTGAGGCTCTGAAGGTGTACTCAAGCTGGCCGACCTACCCGCAGCTGTACATCAACGGTGAGCTGGTTGGCGGTTGCGACATCATCATGGAGATGTCCGAAAGCGGCGAACTGGAAAAAGTAGTCAAGGAAGCGGCAGGTCAGGCAGAAGCCTGATTGCGTCCCGCAGGTTGCCCGGAGCTGCGTTCCGGGTAACCTGACCGATTATCCCCCGGGAATTTTCAGGCGGTTTTAGTGCGCAGGTTGCCCACTACCGCGTTCAGGGCCCGGTCAATCAGTGCGCCCTGGTCCAGCAGCGACAGGCGTCCTTTCCTCAGTTCACTGGCAAGATCAAGCCGGTTCTTCTCGATAACCTTCAGGCCCATCCGGTTAACGAATACAAACGAATTCGCTTCCTCAATCACCGCTGAGAGTTTGCAGCGGAAGCTGGCGCCGTTGACCAGGCGAAATTCCACCCAGTCTCCGATTTTCAGCTTGTCGATCTGTTCAATGTATTCCCCCAGTGCTGCGTCGTCATGCACTGATGATGGCTCATCATCTGAATCGATCTCTTTGGTTTGCGAGTCGGCCGTGTCTGGTATGGGGGTGCTGATGGCCGTGTGGTTGCGGAAAGCGTCGGCCAACTGATTTTTCAGGGCGGCCATCACTTCGTCCAGCCGATTGGACTTGTAGGAGACCTCCCTGAGGCCGGCCCTCAGGGTTTTCAGCAGCCCGGGAACCACCCGGACCCACTCGTCCCGCTCCTTGTCATCCTGGTGAGGATTGAGGCACCACAGCAGGTCATCGACCACTTTCACGCTCTCTTGCCAGCGGTGCTCTGAGTCATCACGCAGGTAGGCCAGGAACATGACCCGGCTCCAGCCGTTGATCAGTATGTCGTGAATGCTCTCCGGCAGTTCGTAATTCCGGGTTTTTTCCTTCAGCAGGTGGTCAACCTCTTCCTGGGCCTTGCGGGATTTGATGCGCCCGCGCTCGGACTCCCGGGTACGTTGTTCCACCAGGGAGGCTTTGCGGTTTTCCCTTTCCAGAAATTGTTCGAACTCCCGGTTCAGGTCTTCAAAAAGCGCGATGTCGCCGTCGAAGTCCTCCAATATGCGCTGTACAACCGTGTGAATCTGGTTGTAAAGGCGATCCTTGGCCTTTTCATCGCTGTTGTTCCAGCCAATACCGGCACGGGCCAGCGAGTTAAGCAGCTTGCGGGCGGGGTGGCTGGCCTTGCTGAAAAACGTCTTGTCCTTGATCACCACTTTCAGGATGGGGATCTGCAGTCGGCTGATCAGAACCTGGACGGGGGCGGACAGGTTGTCATCGTCCAGTATGAACTCGAAGAGCATGGACACCAGGTTGATGAGATCCTCGTCCACCTCTTTCAGGGCTGGCTCCTGCCCGCTTTGCTGGGTCTGTCGGGCCAGTGTGCTGTACACCAGCTGCTGCAGATCCAGGATCACCGGTTCGCCATCGCTGAGGTCGCCGGACTCGGGCATGGTTTGCTGCATCGGAAGAGCCCTGAGCAACTCCATGAGTTCCTTGCCATCAACCACATGAACCGACGGGTCAGCCTCGCGTGAGACATTGCCCGATGTTGTTCGTTGCTGGGCCATCAGGCGTCGGATCTGGTCAAACAGGGCGGTATTTTCCCGGCCTGAACTGCCGCCTGCGTGGCTGGTGGAGGGCTTGTCTATCGACGGGCGCTGGGTGTCTGCCTGTGCGTCGGGCGCTTCTCGCTTGGGCGAGCTCTTGCCGTGGTAGCGGAAATTGGGAATAACCCCGGCCTGGACCAGAATGCGATTGGCCTCGTCCAGCAGCATCCCCAGATTGGAAACCACGTACCGGTCAAACTGTTTGAGGACAATGAGCCGTTCCCGGATATGGATGTCGAGAGCTTCTGAGGCCTGGGCAAAGGCTTCGCACAAATACTCCGGAGCCATCGGATTGACCGGCTCTTCCTCGGGGATGCCGGCATACACTTGGGAAAACCGGGCCTGCAGGGGGATCAGTGAACCCTGGAAATGGGCATTGGCCTTGGTCACCATGGCGTTCAGGGCAACCTGCTCTTCCAGGTCGTCATGGCCAACCAGTGACAGCGTGTCGGCGGAGGGCGTTTGCTGGGTGTTGCGTTCGGCTGACTGCTGCACCCGGGGAGGGTGGGAGAACAGGTCAGTGATCGCCTTTCGAAATTGCCTCTCCACGCCTTTGCGCTTGATGCGAATTTCCCGCATGGCCTCAAAATAACGGTTTTGCTCATTGTTGCTGCGGGCATTGTTGGCCAGTTCGAACAGGGAATCGTCCACGGCATCAAGCGCACCCTGCAGCAAGTCGCCCAGGCCAGCGGCGACCGTGTCCCGGATGCGGCCAACTTCCGGTGGTACCGGGCGAGCGTCGGTCGCGGCCTTGTGGTCGCTGAGATAATGTATGCCGGATGATTTGCTCATGACCGACTCCTGTTTATGCCTTTACCGGATACATGAACGAGCCTGGTGACGATGATTCTGGTTGGTTATTGATCAAATCTAGCGCACTTTTCCCGAAATCGCACGTTTGCTTCTTTTGGGGTGGACGATCGCCGCCTTGACCACGTTGTCCTTGATTTGCAGGACCTCAACACGGTGGCCAGACACCTTCAGACAGACGTTGCTGTCGGGTATGTTTTCCAGGGTTTCGGTGATCAGCCCGTTCAGGGTTTTGGGCCCGTCGGTCGGCATTTTCCAGCCCAGCGTTTTATTGATGGTGCGCACTGCTGTGCCGCCATCAATAATGTAGGTGCCGTTTTCCTGGGGAATAATGTCCGCCGATGTGGCCGCATAATCGGTGGTGAACTCTCCCACAATCTCTTCCAGGATGTCTTCGAGGGTGGCCAGGCCCAGTACGTCGCCATATTCGTCCACCACGATGCCGAACCGGCGCTTGCCTTTCTGGAAGTTCAGCAATTGGGTGTTCAGGGGTGTACCCTCGGGAATGAAGTAGGGCTCCTGGCTCAAGGTCATGATCATGGCCTTGTTGATGTCTTCTTCCTTTAATAGCCGGGCGATGTTGCGCAGGTGCAGGATGCCCTGAATGTTGTTGATGTCACCCTTGAAGACCGGCAGCCGCGTGTGCTGGCTGTTTTTCAACTGGCGGAGCATGTTCTCCACGTCGTCATCCAGATCAATGCCGACGATTTCATTCCGGGGCACCATGATGTCGTTCACGGTGACGTTGTCCAGGTCCAGGATGCTGACCAGCATGTCCTTGTGCTTGGCGGGAATCAGCGCGCCAGCTTCATTCACCACCGTGCGCAGCTCTTCCCGGCTAAGATGATCTTGGGACGCCTGGGCGGAGCTGATGCCCAGTACCTTCAAAATCAGCCCGGTAAACAGGTTGACGGACCAGACCAGGGGGTAGAGGGTTTTGAGCAACGGGCCGAGCACGTAGCTGGCAGGGAAGGCAATCTTCTCTGGGAACAGGGCGGCCAGGGTCTTGGGGGTTACCTCGGCAAAGATCAGGATGATGATGGTCAGCAGTACCGTGGCCACGGCGATGCCGGCGTCTCCCCAGATACGAATGGCGATGACCGTGGCGATGGCCGACGCGAAAATGTTCACGAAGTTGTTGCCGATCAGTATCACGCCGATCAGCTGGTCGGTGCGGTTTAGCAGGCCCTGGGCACGGCGGGCGCCTTTGTGGCCGGTTTTGGCCATGTGCTTCAGGCGATAGCGGTTCAGGGACATCATCCCGGTTTCGGAGCTGGAGAAGAAACCGGAAAGAATGATCAGGCCAAGCAGAAGAATGAACAGCGCCGTAAGCGATGTTTCGTTCAAGGGGTGAATCCTTCTGTCTTTGTCATGTCAGGAAGCGCATAGAAAGTACAGCGGCTGATAAATAACCCGTCAACCACCCTGTTGAAAGACCACCTCAAGCACAAACTTGGTGCCGTAGAAGGCGATCATCAGCAATGCGCAACCCGCCAGGGTCCAGTGGCTGGCGGTAACGCCGCGCCACCCTTTGGTATAGCGTCCGACCAGAAGCCCGACAAATACCAGAAGCGACAACAGGGAAAAGGTTGTTTTGTGGGCGAGATGTTGCGCGAAGAGATCTTCAATGAACAGTGCGCCGGTGACAATGGCCAGTATGAGTAGCACAACGCCGGCCCATACCATTTCAAACAGCAGGGATTCCATGGTCTGCAGCGGTGGGAGGTTGCGAACCAGCAGGCTGTTGTAATTGTGCTTGAGCTGGTGGTTTTGCAGCTGCAGCAGGACCGCCTGGATGGCCGCCAGCGTAAACAGGCTGTAGGCGGTAACGGATAGCGCGATGTGCGACAACATGCCGTAGCTTTGGTCCGGTACCACCCGGGACGGGATGTGCTGGATCAGCGCCATGATGATGGTCAGCATGGCGATGGGGTAGCCGGCCAGGAACAGACTGCCCACGGGTTTGGTCAGGTTCAGGCCTAATAAAAGGAAAACGATGAGCCACGAAATGAGGACCGAGCTCTTGAACAGGCTGAGGTCGAAGCCGCCATCGTGATGCACGGTCTGGGCGATGAGCAGGCCATGGGCAACCAGGGCGAGAACGCCGATAAGCGTGGTTATCGCCAGATTGGATTGCACCCGCCCCCGGAAATGCAAAGCCTGCAGGGCTGTGCCCACGCTGTACAGGAAGAGTGCAGTAACCGCGAGAATCAGCGTTCCCATGACGTCCTTTTTAGTTGCTGAAAGTAGAAGCTGGTGTGGATCTGAACAGATTTGACCGGGTAGGTCATTTCAGAGGCACCTTAGTCTGGTTATAATGTCGCGATTATGCAACAGGAATCAAGCGACCGATGCCGGTCGCCGGGTTTGTGTGAATCATTTCTCCGGGGTACGGAAAAGCAACATGTTTGAGAATCTCCAGGACCGACTATCCGGTAGCTTGCGCAAGATCTCGGGTCAGGCAAAGCTGACCGATGACAATATCAAGGATACGTTGCGCGAAGTGCGCAAGGCGCTGCTTGAAGCCGACGTTGCGCTGCCGGTGGTCAAGGAATTCATCGCCGGGGTGCGCAAGCGTGCCCTGGGCCAGGAAGTGCGTCGCAGCCTCACGCCGGGCCAGGTCTTTATAAAGGTGGTCCAGCAGGAGCTGGAGCGTGTCATGGGCGAGGGCAACGAATCCCTCAACCTGGCAACCCGTCCGCCGGCTGTCATTATGATGGCCGGTCTCCAGGGTGCGGGTAAGACCACTACCGTGGCCAAGCTTTCGCGCTTTTTGAAGGAGCGGGAAAAGAAATCGGTCATGGTTGTCAGTGCCGATGTTTACCGCCCTGCGGCGATTCGGCAGCTGGAAACCCTGGCTGGCGAAGTGGGGGTTGAGTTCTTCCCCAGCAGCGCCGAGCAGGATCCAGAGGATATTGCGGCTGGCGCCATTGACGCCGCTCGCCGCAAGCATGTGGATGTGGTGATCCTTGATACCGCCGGTCGTCTGCATATAGATGAAGACATGATGGGCGAGATTGGTCGCCTGCATAAAGCCGTGAACCCGGTCGAGACCCTGTTCGTGGTCGACGCCATGACGGGTCAGGATGCCGCCAATACCGCCAAGGCCTTTAACGACGCCTTGCCGTTGACCGGTGTGGTGCTCACCAAGACCGACGGCGATGCCCGTGGTGGTGCGGCCCTGTCGGTTCGTCACATTACCGGCAAACCCATCAAGTTCCTCGGTATCGGCGAGAAAACCGATGCCCTTGAGCCTTTCTACCCGGACCGCGTGGCTTCGCGGATTCTTGGTATGGGGGATGTGCTCTCCCTGATTGAGGAAGCCGAGCGCAAGCTGGACCACAAGAAGGCCCAGAAGCTCACCAAGAAGATCAAGAAGGGCAAAGGCTTTGACCTGGAGGATTTCCGGGACCAGCTGCAGCAGATGAAGAAAATGGGTGGCATCGGCGGCATGCTCGACAAGCTGCCCGGTGGCATGGGGCAGATGGCTCAGGCGGCCCAGCAGCAGGTGAATGATAAGTCCATGGGCCAGATGGAAGCGATTATCTGCTCCATGACGCCCAAGGAGCGTCGTTTCCCGGACACCATCAACAATTCCCGCAAGCGCCGCATCGCTGCCGGCTCCGGTACCCAGATCCAGGACATCAATCGCCTGCTGAAACAGCACAAGCAGATGGCGAAAATGATGAAGAAGTTCGGGAAAAAGGGCGGTATGGCCAACATGATGCGCGGCCTGGGCGGTATGATGCCGCCCGGCGGTGGCGGTGGGAGGCCTCCATTCGGGGGTATGTAAAAAGCCTTATGAGGAAAATGAGAGAGCAGGAGCTTTCCCTGTTTTCATTGGCGCGTTTTTGACATAGAATAGCGCCCCTTTCGAGTATGGGTCTTCTCGTCAGCCGCGAACGGTGTGGCGAGAATCGTACAAAGTTCGCACAACAGAACAGGATATTGGTCGAAATGGTAACAATCCGTTTGGCTCGTGGTGGCTCCAAGAAGCGCCCGTTCTACCATCTGACAGTTACAGATAGCCGTAACGCCCGTAATGGTCGTTTCATTGAGCGTGTTGGTTTCTTCAACCCGGTTGCCCGTGGTCAGGAAGAGCGTCTGCGTGTAAATCGTGAGCGCGTTGACTACTGGCTGGGCCAGGGTGCACAGACCAGCGAGCGCGTTGCCCAGCTGCTGAAAGGCGCTGAGTAATCAGTGATTCTGGCCGGGGTGTATCGGGCATGACGCAGCATTCTCAGGAAACTGTGATCGGCCGGGTAACCTCGGTGTTCGGAGTGAAGGGTTGGCTGAAAGTCTTCTCTTACACAGATCCGAAAGAAGGGATTCTCGATTACCGCGACTGGACCCTGGTCCTCGACGGTAAGCGTATCCCGGCAAAGCTTGAAGACGGTCGCCGCCAAGGGCAGGGGATTGTCGTCAGGCTCAAAGGTATTGATGACCGTGACCTGGCCGCGACCTACGCGGGTGCGGAAATCCGGGTGGCAACCGAGCAATTGCCGGAACTGCCGGAAGGCGAGTTCTACTGGCATCAGCTTGAAGGCCTGGAAGTGGTAACGGTTGCAGGTGAGTGCCTGGGCAAGGTGCATCATCTGATGGAAACAGGCTCCAACGATGTCCTGGTGGTGCGCGCAACAGCGGGCTCCATTGACCAGCGTGAACGGCTGATTCCCTATCTGCCGGACCAGGTCCTCAAAGAGGTAAACCTGGATGCCTCGCGTATTGTGGTCGACTGGGATCCGGAGTTCTGAAGCGTGTGGATAGGCGCGGTCACTCTGTTTCCGGACATGTTTTCAGCGGTGACGGATTACGGGATAACCGGAAGGGCGGTTCGTGAAGGTCTTGTGACTTTCCAGAGCTGGAACCCCCGGGATTTTACCCATGATCGTCATCGCACGGTGGATGACCGTCCGTATGGCGGCGGCCCTGGCATGCTGATGAAAATTCAGCCCCTCAGGGACGCCATTCATGCGGCCCGGGCATCGGCACCCGGCAAGGCCTGTGTGGTCTATATGTCGCCGCAGGGCGAAAAGCTGGATCAGTCGGTGGTGGAGTCTCTCGCCGCCGAGCAACAGCTGATTCTGGTTGCCGGTCGTTACGAAGGCGTGGATGAGCGCCTGATAGCGGCGGAAGTCGACCGGGAAGTGTCGTTGGGGGATTTTGTGCTCTCCGGCGGCGAACTGGCGGCGATGGCCGTGATCGATGCGGTTACGCGTTTTGTCCCCGGAGCATTGGGGCATGCGCAGTCAGCGGAGCAGGATTCCTTTGCTGACGGTTTGCTGGATTGTCCGCACTACACCCGGCCCGAGGTTTACGAAGGTCAGGCGGTGCCGGAAGTTCTTCTGGGCGGGCACCACGAACAGATCCGGCTTTGGCGATTGAAAGAGTCACTGAGGCGAACACAGCAGCGGCGTCCCGACCTGCTGGAACAGCGGGAGCTTACGGACGAAGAGCGCCGGCTGCTGGAAGAAATTTTGAACGAACCGGGTGCCACTGAGTCATCAGGGCATTGAAAGATTGGGTATCAGGAGCATTTACGATGAGCGGCAAGAACAACATCATCAGTCAACTTGAAGCAGAACAGATGACCAAGGAAATCCCTGCGTTCGCGCCGGGTGACACCGTGGTTGTTCAGGTTCGCGTAACTGAAGGTAACCGTGAGCGTCTGCAGGCGTTTGAAGGCGTGGTTATCGGTAAGCGCAACCGTGGCATGAACTCTTCCTTCACCGTTCGTAAGGTGTCTTACGGCGTGGGTGTAGAGCGTACTTTCCAGACTTACTCCAAGCTGATCGATAGCGTCAGCGTGAAGCGTCGTGGTGACGTGCGTCAGGCCAAGCTGTACTACCTGCGTGACCTGTCTGGTAAGGCAGCTCGCATCAAGGAAAAGCTTAACTGAGTTCGGAATTCCGACGCAGTTACGAAAAGCAGCCTCAAGGGGCTGCTTTTTTTATGGTTAAATGTCAGGGCTCAACTAACCCGGAAGAGGAAGACGTTTGTCCCGGCATGATGACGAACAACTGATTGAACGGTTCTGCGAGGCAGTCTGGCTGGAAGATGGCTTGGGTGAACAGACCCGTCAAGCGTACGCGAGTGACCTTGGCAGGTTGTCGGCCTGGCTGGAGCAGCAGCCGGGCTGCCAGGGCTTGAAGGCGGCTACCCGAACCGACCTCCTGGGCTGGATCTCGAGCGGTCTGGCCGAAGGCATCAAGACCAGCACGGCAGCAAGGCGGCTTTCGGGTATTCGCCGGTTTTACCGTTATCTGCTGCGTGAAGGTGTTGTTTCCGAAGACCCGACTTTGCGGATTGATAGCCCCCGTTTGCCTCGGAGGCTGCCAGATACCCTTACGGAGCAGGATGTAGACGGGTTGCTGACGGAGCCAGATCCGGAGTTGGCGCTGGAACTGCGTGACAAGGCAATGCTGGAAATTCTCTACGGTTGCGGATTGCGGGTCTCCGAGCTGACCGGTCTGACCGTTGATCAGGTCAATCTACGGCAAGGGGTGGTGCGGATCCGGGGCAAAGGGGACAAAGAGCGCCTGGTGCCGCTGGGCGAGGAGGCTATCGACTGGCTGATGCTATACATGAAGCAGGGTCGCCCTGAACTGCTAAAAGGGCAGGCCAGCGATGCCTTGTTTCCAGGCAACCGCGCCAGGGCCATGACCCGCCAGACTTTCTGGTACCGCATCAAGCACTATGCCAGTCGCGCGGGGATTCACAAGCCGCTGTCGCCTCACACGCTGCGCCATGCCTTTGCCACCCACCTGCTCAACCACGGTGCGGATTTGCGGGTCGTGCAAATGTTGCTCGGGCATTCGGATCTGTCCACGACGCAGATTTACACGCACATTGCCCGGCAACGACTGCAGGACTTGCACCACCAGCATCATCCTCGGGGGTGAGCTGCCGGTGAACTTTCCAGGTTCGCTGGTGTCGCACCACCACATTGAAGGGGCCGGAAGGCCTTGCAGAAGAACGGTGCGGTTTCCCGCCATCTTATTAACCAATCCAAGGATACATTCAACTCCATGAAACTGACTTTTGCACTTTCCCTGAGCGCGTTGGCGTTGACCGCTATACTGTCGGCCCCGGCACTGGCCGGCCCCAAAGAAGATGCCATTGCAAGTAAGCTGACTGAAGCGGTGCCGGGCTTGCGTGTCACTTCCGTGAAAGCCTCCGAGGCGCCCGGTCTTTATGAAGTCCAGAGCAACAGTGGGCAGACCATATACACCACCGAGAGTGGCGAATACCTGCTCACCGGTGATCTTCTGAAAATCACCGACACCGGCATTGCCAATGTGACCGAGCAGGCCCGTGCCGAGCAGCGGCGCCAGAAAATGGATGCCTTTGGTGATGAAGGTGTGATTTCGTTTCCGGCCACCGGGGAAGAGAAAGCGGTGGTGGATGTGTTCACCGACATTGACTGCCCTTACTGCCGCAAACTGCACGCCGAGGTGGAACAGCTCAATGAGTACGGAATCACCGTCAACTATTACGCCTTCCCCCGGTCCGGTCCGGGCACGCCGTCCTGGACAAAGTACGAGTCGGTCTGGTGTGCGGAAGACTCCCGGGCAGCCATGACCGCTGCCAAGAATGGCAAGTCGGTGGAGAGCGTGAGCTGCGAGAACCCCGTGGAGGCTCAATACCGGTTGGGTGCCGAAGTGGGCGTTACGGGTACCCCGGCGATTGTGCTGGAGGATGGCAACATGGTTCGCGGCTATGTGCCGGCTCGGAATCTGGCCGAAGTCCTGGGCCTGCTTTGACATTCAGGGCTTATTCATAGCCTGTTGAATCGGTATACTATGCGCCTCGTTTTGTAATTCATCAGCACCCATCGGGATCAGAGGTGACAGCTTGAAAGATGTGAATGTCGGAATTTGCGGACTGGGCACCGTTGGCGGCGGTACATTTAATGTTCTGACTCGCAACGCCGGGATTATTGCGGGTCGTTCCGGCTGCAATATCCGGATTGCGCGCGTGGCCAGTCGTCGCAGCCGGGATGACCTTGCCCTGGGCGACATTCCCTTCAGTACCGATATCTTCGATGTGGTGAAAGACCCGGAAGTCGACATCGTGGTTGAGCTGATTGGTGGCTACGAGGCCGCCAAGGAGCTGGTGCTGGCCGCTATTGCCAACGGCAAGCATGTGGTTACCGCCAACAAGGCCCTGATTGCGGTTCACGGTAACGAGATCTTCGAAGCCGCCGAGAAAGCCGGCGTTGTGGTTGCCTACGAAGCGGGCGTAGCCGGCGGTATTCCGGTCATCAAGGCCGTACGCGAAGGCCTGGCCGCCAACCGTATCGATACCATTGCCGGCATCATCAACGGCACCGGTAACTATATCCTGACCGAGATGCGCGCCGGTCGTGATTTTGCCGAAGTGCTGAAAGAAGCCCAGGATCTGGGCTATGCCGAGGCGGACCCGACCTTTGACGTGGAAGGCATTGATGCGGCCCACAAGCTCACCATTCTGGCCGCGTCCGGCTTTGGTGTGCCGCTTCAGTTCGAGAAAGGTTTCACCGAAGGCATCTCCACGCTGACGCCCTACGACATCGCTCACGCCGAGCTGCTGGGTTACCGGGTCAAGCACCTGGGTATCGCCCGTCGACGCGAGGACGGCATTGAGCTTCGGGTACACCCGACCCTGGTGCCCAAGAGCCACCTGATTGCCCAGGTCGACGGCGTACTGAACGCTGTGATGGTGGATGGCGATGCCGTTGGCCAGACTATGTACTACGGTCCGGGCGCTGGCGACGAAGCCACTGCCTCGGCCGTGATCGCTGACATCGTTGACGTGGCCCGTTCCGTGGCCGCTGAAAGCAACCAGCGGGTTCCATATCTGGGCTTCAGTCCTGACGCCATCGAGGATCTGCCGGTTCTCTCGATGGAAGACATCCAGTCTGCCTACTACCTGCGCATCCAGGCTCTGGACCGTCCGGGCGTGCTGGCCAAGATCGCCTCCATTCTCAGCGAGCATGGCATCAACATTGAGTCGATCATGCAGAAGGAATCCGAGTTCAAGGACGGTCGCATCCCGGTGATTATCCTCACCCATACCGTCCAGGAGCGCCAGATGAACCTGGCCATCGAGGAAATGGAATCCCTGTCCGATATCGCCGACAAGGTTATTCGCATCCGCGCTGAAAACTTCAATTAACAGGTACGCACGTGAGATACATCAGTACACGGGGCCAGGCCCCCGCCTTGGGTTTTGAAGACGTTCTGCTGACCGGCCTGGCCAGCGATGGCGGGCTGTACGTGCCCGAATCCCTGCCGCACTTCAGCCTGGAAGAAATTCGCAGCTGGCGCGGGCTCTCCTACGCCGATCTGGCGTTCAACGTCATGTACCCGTTTGTGGAAGAGGCCATCCCGGAAGACGACTTCCGCGAGATGCTCAAGGAAACCTACGGCGTGTTTGCCCACAAGGCCGTGGCCCCGCTGGTGCAGCTGGACACCAACGAATGGGTGATGGAACTGTTCCGTGGCCCCACACTCGCCTTCAAGGACTTTGCCCTGCAACTGCTGGGCCGCCTGCTCGACTATGTGCTCGAAAAACGCAAGCAGCACGTGGTAATCATGGGCGCCACCTCCGGCGACACCGGTTCGGCCGCTATCGAGGGCTGCCGCCGCTGTGAGCACGTGGATATTTTCATTCTGCACCCGTACCAGCGTGTCTCGGAAGTGCAGCGCCGGCAGATGACCACCGTGCCGGGGGAGAACATCCACAACATCGCCGTGAAGGGCAACTTTGACGACTGTCAGCGCATGGTCAAGGAAAGCTTTGGTGACCAGAGCTTCCTGGGCGGCAAAACCCAGCTGGCGGCGGTGAACTCCATCAACTGGGCGCGGATCATGGCCCAGATTGTGTACTACTTTCAGGCTTCCCTGTCGCTGGGTGGCCCGGATCGCAGCATGGCGTTCTCCGTGCCCACCGGCAACTTCGGCGACATCTTTGCCGGTTACCTGGCGAAAAAGATGGGCTTGCCCATCAGCCAGTTGGTGATCGCCACCAACAAAAACGACATCCTGCACCGGTTCATGAGCGGCAACAAGTACGAGCAACACCAGCTCGAACATACCCTGTCGCCGAGCATGGACATCATGGTGTCCAGCAACTTCGAGCGCCTGCTGTTCGACCTGCACGGCCGTGATGGCGCCGCCGTCAATGAACTGCTGGAAAACGCCAGCAAGGGCCCGGTCAGCATTGCTGACTACCGCTGGAAGAGCGCCCGCAAGCTGTTCGACAGTGATGCCGTGGACGATAAGACCACCTGCGACACCATTCGCGAAGTGTTCGACCAGAACGAATACCTGCTGGACCCGCACACCGCCATTGGCGTGCGTGCCGCCCGCAACTGTCGCCGTGACGCCTCCGTGCCCATGATCACCCTCGGCACCGCGCACCCGGCCAAGTTCCCGGATGCAGTCGCGGAATCCGGCGTGAGCGTGAAGCCCGAGCTGCCGGTCCACATGGCCGACCTGTTCGAGCGCGAAGAGCGTTACACCGTTCTGGACAACAACCTCTCCGAGGTGCAGGGCTTCATCTCAAAGCACTGGAAGAACGCCTGACGGCATGACTCCCAAAAAGATCCTGCGTCGCCCCCGGCCGCCTGAACAGGGCAGCTGGGGGCAAAACCTGCCCCCCATTCTTCGCCGACTGTACGCTGCCCGTGGTGTAAAGTCCGACGAACAGCTGCAATACACCCTGAAATACCTGGCCTCGCCCATGGAGCTGCGTGGCATTGACCGCGCGGTGGAGCTGCTGGCCGATGCCATTGCCGGGAAACAGCGAGTCATGGTGCTGGGCGATTTCGATGCCGACGGTGCCACCAGCACCGCCGTGGCCATGTTGGGGCTGTCCATGCTGGGCATCGAAGCCATCGATTTCCGCGTGCCCAGCCGCTTCGCCGACGGCTACGGTCTGACGCCGGGTATTATCCACCGGTTGCAGGAAGAGGGCGAGTTGCCGGATTTGTTGGTGACCGTCGACAACGGCATTTCCGCCATTGAAGGGGTGCGCGTGGCGCGGGAGCTGGGCGTGAAAGTAGTCATCACCGACCACCACCTGGCGGGTGACGAGTTGCCGGATGCCGACGCCATTGTGAACCCCAACCAGCCGGGCTGCCCGTTCCTCAGCAAAAACGCCGCCGGCGTGGGCGTGATGTTCTACGTACTGACCGCCCTGAGAAAATACCTGCGCGACCACAACCAGCTGCCCGATCCTGAACCCAACCTGGGCAACCTGCTGGATCTGGTGGCCCTGGGCACGGTGGCGGACGTGGTGCCGCTGGACCACAACAACCGAATCTTTGTGGAGCAGGGCATTCGCCGCATCCGCAAGGGCGAAGCCCGCCCCGGCATCCTCGCGCTGCTCGAAGTCGCCGGCCGCGATTACACCGAAATCAGCGCCACCGACCTGGGCTTCGTGGTCGGTCCACGGCTGAACGCCGCTGGCCGGCTGGACGACATGAGCATCGGCATCGCCTGCCTGCTCGCCGACAGCCGAGACGAAGCCCAGCGCCTGGCCCGGGAACTGGACAACTTCAACCGCGAGCGGCGCAGCATCGAGAAAGAAATGAAAACCCAGGCCCAGGACCTGCTGGCCTCCATGTCCCTGGACCTTGAAGGCCTGCCATGGGGCCTGGCGCTGTTCGATGATGACTGGCACCAGGGCGTGATCGGCATCCTGGCGGCGAGAATCCGCGAGCAGACCCATCGGCCCACCATCGCCTTTGCCCCGGACGATGACGGCGAGCACCTCAAAGGTTCCGCCCGCTCCATCCCCGGCCTGCACATCCGCGATGCCCTCGCGGCGGTGGATGCCAAACACCCGGGCCTGATGAAAAAATTCGGCGGCCACGCCATGGCTGCCGGCATGAGTATCGCCCGGGATGACCTGGAACGCTTCAGCAACGCCTTTGATCAGGCGGTACGCGATACCCTGGAAGCCGAAGACTTGGAAGCCGCCATCACCACCGACGGCCCCCTCGCCCCGGAAGAACTCAACCTCGACACCGCCTACCTGCTTAAACGCGCCGGCCCCTGGGGCCAGCACTTCCCCGAGCCGGTGTTCGACGGCAACTTCCGCGTGGTCAGCCAGCGCATCGTCGGCGAAAACCACCTGAAGCTGGTGCTCCAGCCGTTCGAGGGCGGAGGCATCATTGACGGCATCGCCTTCAACACCGGGCCGGAAGTGCCGGATTTTACCCGAACTGGGGCTCGGGTGGTTTACAAGCCGGATGCCAATACCTTTCGGGGGCGGACCAACCTGCAGTTACTGGTGGATTATCTGGAGCCGCTGGAGTGATTTTTTGCCACTAAATCCACGAAAGAACACGAAATAGAAAGAAAAGATAAAGACGGTTTTTGCCACGGAAGACACGGAATAACACGGAAGGGAAAGGCTGGGGAAGTTTTCGACTACAGAGAATGCCTGCGTGAAACGAGGTTTCAGGCTGCTTAAGAATCTGGGTTGTCGAGCCGGCGGTTTGCAAACAGTCTTGGGCGCAGAGTGCGGGTGGCCTCTCCGGGAGTGTCGAAAACATGGATGTTTTCGTCAAGCCTACATGGACGTATCCACGGCGTCTCCCGGAAAGGCCATCCGCATTCTGTGCTCGCACCAAATCCAGCAGGCGAGGTGCGCCAACTCCCTATCCGCTAACAGCTGATTTACCCGCCAAATTCCGGTAGAATTCGCCCCCTGATTTCATCGCATCATTTCCCAACGCGAGAAGAGATTCCATGGAAGTTAATCCCATAGTGACGAAGATTAAAGAACTTCGCGAGCGCACCGAAGCGCTGAGGGGGTATCTTTGACTACGATCGCCGTAGTGAAAGACTGACCGAAGTCGAGCGTGAACTCGAACAGCCCACCGTCTGGGACAACCCCGACCGGGCCCAGGCCCTGGGTAAAGAGCAATCCGACCTTGAACTGATTGTTCGCACCATCGACAACCTCACCAACGGCCTGAGCGATGCCGAAAGCCTGCTCGACATGGCCGTGGAAGAAGAGGACGAGGGCACCGTCGAAGACATCGAAGGCGACCTGTCCGCGATGGACAAAGAGTTGGAGAAGCTCGAGTTCCGCCGCATGTTCTCCGGCGAAATGGACGCCAACAACGCCTACCTCGACATCCAGGCCGGTTCCGGCGGCACCGAAGCCCAGGACTGGGCCAACATGCTGCTGCGCATGTACCTGCGCTGGGCCGAACGCCGCGGCTTCAAGGCCGAGATCGTCGAACTGCAGGAAGGTGATGTCGCCGGCATCAAGAGCGCCACCATCCACATCCAGGGTGACCACGCCTACGGCTGGCTGCGCACCGAAACCGGCGTACACCGCCTGGTGCGGAAATCGCCGTTCGATTCCGGCAACCGCCGGCACACGTCGTTCTCCTCCGTCTTTGTCTCTCCGGAAGTGGACGACAGCTTTGAAATCGAGATCAACCCGGCCGACCTGCGGGTGGATGTATACCGCGCCTCCGGCGCCGGTGGTCAGCACGTTAACCGGACCGAGTCCGCTGTACGACTGACCCACAACCCCACCGGCATCGTTGTGGCCTGTCAGGCTGGCCGAAGCCAGCACCAGAACAAAGACCAGGCCATGAAGCAGCTGAAAGCCAAGCTGTTCGAGCGTGAGATGCAGGAGCGCAACGCCGAGAAACAGAAGGCCGAAGACGCCAAGGCCGACATTGGCTGGGGCAGCCAGATCCGTTCCTACGTGCTGGACGACAGCCGTATCAAGGATCTGCGCACCAAGGTCGAAACCAGCAACACCCAGACAGTGTTGGATGGTGACATCGACAAGTTTATTGAAGCCAGTCTGAAGATGGCGCTGTAAGCAGCGCCATTCAACCATCACGGACAACCCCGACTTCTTTAGTGAGCCAACATGACTGAACAGACCCAGAACGCCGCACAGCACGAGGACAACAAGCTGATTGCCGAGCGCCGCGCCAAACTGGCCGCCTTGCGCGAACAGGGCAATTCGTTCCCGAACGACTTCCGCCGCGATGCCACCGCTGCCGAGCTGCAGGAAAAATACGGTGATAAATCCAAGGAAGAGCTGGCGGAAATGGGCATCCAGGTGGCCATTGCCGGCCGCATGATGCTGGACCGCAAGGCGTTCAAGGTGGTTCAGGACATGACCGGCCGCATCCAGATCTACGCCTCCAAGGACGTCCAGAAAGACACCAAACACTGGGACCTGGGCGACATCGTGGGCGTTCGGGGTACCCTGTCCAAGTCGGGCAAGGGCGACCTGTACGTGACCATGGACGAATACGTGCTGCTCACCAAATCCCTGCGCCCGCTGCCCGAGAAGCACAAAGGCCTGACCGACACCGAGGCGCGCTACCGCCACCGGTACGTCGACCTGATGATGAACGAGGACAGCCGTCGGGTGTTCTACGCGCGTTCGAAAATCATCAACGTGATGCGCCAGTACTTCACCGAGCGGGACTACATGGAAGTGGAAACCCCGATGCTGCAGGTGATCCCGGGTGGCGCCACCGCGCGTCCGTTCATCACCCATCACAACGCGCTGGGCATCGACATGTACCTGCGTATCGCGCCCGAGCTGTTCCTCAAGCGCCTGGTGGTGGGCGGCTTTGAGCGGGTGTTCGAGATCAACCGTAACTTCCGCAACGAAGGGCTGTCCACCCGGCACAACCCCGAGTTCACCATGGTGGAGTTCTACCAGGCGTTTGCCGATTACAACGACCTGATGGACCTGACCGAAGAGATGCTTCGCACCATTACCGAGCAGGTGCTGGGCACCACCACAGTGACCAACACCCGGGTGTTGAAGGATGGCAGCGAAGAAACCGTGGAATACGATTTCGGCAAGCCGTTCGAGCGCCTGACGGTGGTGGACGCCATCTTGCGCCATAACCCGGAAGTGACTCGCGAGCAGTTGGCCGACAAGGCCCAGGCCACCGATCTGGCCAAGCAACTCGGTATCCAGGTGAAAGGCATCTGGGGTCTGGGCAAGATCCAGGTGGAGATCTTCGAGGAAACCGCCGAGCACCGCTTGATGCAGCCGACCTTCATCACCGATTATCCGAAAGAAGTGTCGCCGCTGGCCCGCTGCAAGGACAGCGATCCGTTCGTCACCGAGCGTTTCGAGCTGTTCGTGGGTGGCCGTGAAATCGCCAATGGTTTCTCCGAGCTGAACGACGCCGAAGACCAGGCCGAGCGTTTCCGCGCCCAGGTAGCCGAGAAGGACGCCGGCGATGACGAGGCCATGTTCTACGACGAAGACTACGTGATGGCCCTGGAATACGGCCTGCCGCCGACAGCTGGCGAAGGCATCGGCATTGATCGTCTGGCCATGCTGCTGACCGATTCCCCGTCCATCCGTGACGTGATCCTGTTCCCGGCCATGCGCCCGGAACACAAGGCCGAGCAGGCTCCTTCCGACGAGTCCTGATCGCGTTTGGCAGGGCAGGAGTCGGGTATTGGCCCGGCACCGCCCTGCAGCTTTCCATGACCGTGAGAGCCATTTCCATGCCCCCGGTAGATGTACTTGCCAGTCAACTCAAGCCCGGTCGCGGCTGGGATGAGTTTCTTTCCGATGAATTTCGACAGCCCTACATGGAGCAGCTGGCCCGGTTCCTCGCCGATGAGGAAGCGTCCGGAAAAGTCCTGTTCCCGCCCGGCAACCTGTGTTTCAACGCCCTCAATAGTACACCGCTGAACGAGGTGTCCGTGGTCATTCTGGGCCAGGACCCCTATCACGGCCCGGGTCAGGCCCATGGCCTGTGCTTCTCGGTACGCCCGGATGTGCCGGCCCCGCCCTCGCTGGTGAACATCTTCAAGGAAATCGAGAGTGACCTGGGCATTGCCCCACCGGACCACGGTTGCCTGCAGCCCTGGGCGGAGCAGGGCGTTCTGTTGCTCAACAGCGTACTGACGGTGGAGCAGGGCAACGCGGGTGCGCACCAGGGCAAGGGCTGGGAGGCTTTTACCGATAAGGTGATTGAGACCATCAACCGGCAGCGGGAAAACGTGGTGTTTCTGCTCTGGGGAGGGTACGCCCGCAAGAAGGGCAAGCACATTGATCGACAGCGGCATCTGGTGCTGGAGGGGCCACATCCCTCACCACTGAGTGCCTATCGTGGTTTCTTTGGCTGCCGGCATTTCTCAAAGGCAAATCAGTGGCTGGAAGCGCAAGGGCAACGCCCGGTGAACTGGGCGCTGCCCTCAAAAACCGAGCTCCTGGCCCGGTATTGCTAGCACGTATTACTTCAATAGCGCCATGGCGGCTTCCATCTGGGCGTTGAGATCTTCCTCTTCGCTCATGTCGGCATGAGGGTCCAGTCCCAGACGCTTGAACGCCGAGACTGTGTTCAGGTCGATTTCGTTCCACGGATGGTCGGTGCCAGCCACCATCTGCAGGTTCGCCACCATCACCAGGTCCGCGTAATCGGCTTCGGGCACCTCGCGGGTGAAGTTGGCGTACTCAAGCGGCACATTCTGCAGTTCTTTCGGGAAATCCCATTTTTTCAGGATCAGGCTGCCAATTTTGGGATGCAGGTCATCGATCACCTTGTCCAGCATGATGCTGCTGATCTGCAGGTCCTGGTCTTCCACGTAGCGCAGGATGGGCAGCACGCCAATCAGGTGCACCAGCCCCGCCAGGGTGGCCTGGTCGGCCTTGAGCTTGGTGTAATGCTGGGCCAGAACGTGACAGATGCCCGCCACTTCGGTGCTCACCTGCCAGGTATGGCGCAGGCGTCGGTCGATCATGTCGGAGGTGGCCTGGAACATTTGCTCCATGGCAAGACCCATGGCCAGGTTGCTGGTGTAGGCCATGCCCAGGCGGCTGACCGCCATGTTCAGGTTCTCGATGCTGCGGGTGCCACGGAACAGAGGGCTGTTGCAGACCCGGATGATCCGGGCAGACAGGGCCGTATCGTTACTGATCACCTTGACCAGATCGGCGATGGCCGAGTCTTCGGCTTCCGCGATCTCCCGGACTTTCAGGGCGACTTCTGGCAGCGTGGGCAGCACCAGCTTGTCGTTATCGATGGCCTGGGTCAGGTCTGATTTAATGGTTTCTATGATGTTTGCCATGATCCGTTACATTCCGCTTGTCTGGAAGGCGAGATGGAGTGCCTTCGAAAAATAGCTATCTGCCTTATTTTATAGCAAATTCGGACGGGTTTTCCTGTCACGTTATGTATCTGTTTGCGCTGTTTCTTCCCGTTCCGGAACCGCATAGGGCAGTTTGACCCGGCTCAGGATGACAGAATTGTTTCCGTCGATGGTCAGGGTCTTCTCTGCCGCATCGTGACGCAGCACTGCCAGCACGGTGCCGGAGTCGGTACCGGTCATCACCGAGTTGACGACTTCACCGGCGCTTTTGTCGCCTCCCAGTATTTTTGTGCCCGGCACTGGAGCGGTTTCGGAGCCTTGGAAGTCCAGGCGGAACAGGCTCTTTTTCAACTGGCCAAGGAAGTGCATGCGCGCCACCACTTCCTGTCCGGTGTAGCACCCTTTCTTGAAGTGAATGCCCTGCAAGTGCTGAAGGTTCAGCATCTGGGGTACATAGGCTTCTGTCGTGGCTTCGGTTAACCAGGGCACGCCGGCGGCAATGCTTGACGCCAGCCAGTCGTCACTGGACAGCCGTTCAAGCTCCTGCGGCACCACGGGCTCACCCCCGGTCTGCCAGAATTCATAGCGGGCCACCGGACCGGGCATGTCTTCGATGCGTATCAGGAAGCCTTCGCTGGTAGCCAGTACCTGGCCGGGGTTCGTAAGCGACACTGCCTCTTCGCCTGCGACGGCCCTGGCGGCCAGTTGGCCAATGAGCCCTGTGATTTGGGCCTGGTCCAGGGGTTCCATGGTCGTGCCCCGAAACAGCATCAGGTACTTTCTCAGCTGCCCCAGGGCCCGTTCGGCCAGGCTGTCTTCCACGTCCATCAACAGGTCGTCGCCGTCGCGTACAAAGCGCGTCAGGCAATAGGCTCGGCCTTTGGGGGTGCAGGCGGCCGCCCGCAGCGATTGGTGGGCGGTTATCTCGTCCACGTGCTGGCTGAACTGGCCTTGAACGAACTTATCCGTGCCGGACCCGCTAATGCGGATCATCCGTTTATGCTCGAGTGGGGCGTAACCACCGCGATTCTCCCACAAGCTCGGTTCAGTGATGTCAGTGGTCATCGTGTTCTCCGGTCGGGTCGGTGAACATCATCAGGCAGGGTGGGGGTAGCCGAGTCTCAGCCACATTGTCAGGCGCCGGATATCGTCGGCTGGCGTATTGGCTCGCAATGGCCCCAGGTCGCTGATGATCAGGGTAAACAGTGTACCTGAGGTGGCGCCGGTTGGCCGAAGTTTCAAGGCCAGAAAACGACTTCCGACACAACTGCTGGAATCGACCGTCACGGGCATAACCCGACCATCGCCACAGCGACAGAACAGGCCGCTATGATCGGCCCAGAGTCCGACGACTGCGGTTTTTCCCCTGAGCAGGCCGCAACCCCGGAAACTGTGCCAGGCAAGTCCTGCGAGGATCGGAAGGAACAGTAAGAGCAATGGCCAGCCCAGGAGTCCGGCCAGGGCCGTGAAGCCTGCCAGCGCCAGCCAGGGCACGGAAGCCAGCAGGCCGGCGGTGGCAGAGGGAAGGAGGTTCAGCTCAATCCGGCTGGACACGGTTCAGAATCATATCCACGATGCGCTGAAGGTCCGGATCCTCCGGCCGCCCCTGCTGCATGAACCACTGGAACATGTCGGCGTCTTCGCAGGTCAGCAGCTTTTCGTAGCGAGCCTGGTCCGCTGGGTCGAGGTCCCGGTAGGCTTCTTCCAGAAACGGCAGGAGCAGCACGTCAAGCTCAAGCATGCCGCGGCGGCTGTGCCACCAGAGGCGGTTGAATTCGATGTTTTCTTTGGAATCGGTGGTCGCTGACATAGATGGGTCCGTTGTAAGAACTGAATGAAACTCCCGCTTCAGGGAGTCTGGGTTCGATAGGTGGTCGGTACCAGGATGGTATCCCGGATTTCGTTCTGGAGGCCCGGGTAATCCAGTGTGTAATGCAGTCCCCGGCTTTCCTTGCGTTGTAATGCCGAGCAGATGATCAGGTCTGCCACGGTTACCAGGTTGCGAAGTTCTATCAGGTCATTGCTGACCCGGTAGTTGCTATAGAATTCATTGATTTCACTGTGCAGCAGGTCCACCCGGTGCTTGGCCCGCTGGAGCCGCTTGCTGGTGCGTACAATGCCGACATAATCCCACATGAAGTGACGCAATTCATCCCAGTTGTGGGAAATGACCACGTCTTCGTCAGAATCACGAACCTGGCTTTCGTCCCAGTCCGGCGCTTCCGGGGCGGCCGGGATGTCCGCTTCCCGGCGGGTGATGTCGGCCGCTGCCGCCCGACCGTAGACCAGACACTCGAGCAGCGAGTTGCTGGCCATGCGATTGGCACCGTGCAGGCCGGTGAAGGCAGCCTCGCCAACGGCATAGAGCTGGTTGATGTCGGTGCGCGCGCGGTCATCGGTCATGATGCCACCGCAGGTATAATGAGAGGCCGGCACCACCGGGATCGGGTCGGTGGTGATGTCGATGCCGAACTCCAGGCACTTCTGGTAGATGGTCGGGAAGTGCTGCTTCACGAACTCAGCCGGCTTGTGGCTGATGTCCAGGTAAAGGTGGTCCGCGCCCAGCCGTTTCATTTCATGGTCAATGGCTCGGGCGACAATGTCCCGGGGTGCCAGTTCCGCGCGTTTGTCGAAACGGTCCATGAAGCGGGAGCCGTCCGGGAGTGTCAATATTCCCCCTTCGCCGCGCACCGCCTCGGTGATCAGGAAGGACTTGGCGTGCGGGTGGTACAGGCAGGTGGGGTGGAACTGGTTGAATTCCATGTTCGCCACCCGGCAGCCCGCCCGCCAGGCCATGGCAATGCCATCACCGGACGCACCGTCCGGGTTGGTGGTGTAGCGGTAGGCCTTGGAGGCACCGCCGGTAGCCAGAATGGTAAAGCGGGCCCGGAACAGCTCAACGTGGTTGTCTTCCAGGTTGAGAATGTAGGCGCCCACGCAGCGGTTGCCCGGAAGGGACAGCTTGCGGTTGGTGATCAGATCCACCGCGACCCGGCGCGACTTCAGGTCAATGTTCGGGCGTGCCCGGGCCTGGTCAGCGAGGGTGGTGGACACCGCCCGGCCGGTGGCATCGGCGGAATGGATGATGCGGCGATGGCTGTGGCCGCCTTCCCGGGTCAGGTGGTACTGATCGTTATCGTCTTCGCGGGTGAAATCCACGCCGGCATCGATCAGCCAGTCGATGCTTTCCTTGCCATGCTCCACGGTGAAGCGCACCGCGTCCTCGTGGCAGAGGCCGCCGCCGGCTTGCAGGGTGTCCCGGATATGGTCCTCCACCGAATCGGTGGCATCCATAACGGCGGCAATACCACCCTGGGCCCACAGGGTGGCGCCGGAATTGATGTCGGCCTTGCTGATCACGCACACGCGCAGGTGCGCCGGCAGGTTGAGCGCTACGGTGAGGCCGGCAGCGCCGCTGCCGATGATGAGGACATCGTATTCGAAGGACTGTGGCATTGAATCGTTATCGCGGGCCATAATGTGAGTGCGTATTGAACTAAACTTTGCGCTTGCTGTCTATTTGGCCTGACGGTTCCTGCTTATGCTCGTACCCGCCAGAGACTGAGGGTTCATGAACGACCACCGGAAAATGCCAATGACACAAGCCGAACAGATGAAGGTGGGGCCGAAGCCCGCCAGAATCCCAGGACACTCTCGAACTCCAGGACACGTCGTTGCTTCGTCCATGACCCCAGAGAATGAACGTAAATCGGCTGAACAGACCGACAGTCAGACCGATCTTCAATTGGTGCGCAAGGTTCGCAGTGGTGACCGTGCTGCCTTCGATTTGCTTGTGGTCAAGTATCAGTCCCGCGTGGCGTCCATAATCAGTCGTTATGTTTACGACAATCAGGAGGTCATGGACCTGACCCAGGAGACCTTCGTCAAGGCGTTTCGGGCCATCGACCGTTTCCGGGGCGACAGCGCGTTTTATACCTGGCTGTACCGGATTGCGGTTAACACGGCCAAGAACTTTCTTGAAGCCCGGAACCGCCGGCCGCAAGGCTCGGCCGACGCCAGCGATGCAGAGAATTTCGACGATGGCGGTCGTCTCCGGGATCTGGCCTCCCCGGAAAGGTTGTTGCAACGTGAGCAATTGCAAAAAGCACTATCGACAGCGATTGCCGGTCTGCCCGAGGAACTGCGCTCGGCATTTCTGCTGCGCGAATACGATGGCCTGAGCTATGAGGACATTGCCCGGATTCTGGAATGTCCGATTGGCACCGTTCGGTCCCGGATTTTTCGGGCACGGGATGCCGTGGATCGTCAACTTGGCCCTTTGCTCAATCATTCAGCGACGTAAGTGAGGTTGCATCCAATGGACGAGCGTCTTAGAGAAACCCTGTCAGCGATGATGGATGATGAAGCGGATGAACTGTCGGTTCGTCGCTTGCTGTCGCATCAGGAGCAGACCGACGTCCGTGACCAGTGGCAGCGCTGGCAACAGATCCGTGATCTGATGCACGACCACCATGGCCCCGGCGATGGCGTCGATGTGGCAGCGGCCGTGCGAGAGAACCTCGATGGGCGGGATCAAACCGCGCCCGCGACACCGGCTGCCCCGCCATTGAAAGCCTGGGGTTGGCCATGGTCGGTGGCGGCCATGGTGATGCTGGCCATGGTTGTTGGTTTTGGGGCCGGCACGGGCTGGGAATCCTCGGAAGGCGCAGACGGTCAGCTGGTTGCGCATCAGCCTGACGTGCCAGCTTCAGCATTGCCGGTATCCATGGAAGAGTTGTCATTGCAGGGGCTGGATGAAGAGCAGCTCAAACAGATGCGCCAGTTCATGCTGGAGCATGCCCAACACAGCAGTGTTGGCGCCGGGCGGGGTTCCGTGGGTTATGCCCGGGTGGTCAGTGCCAACAGTGGCTACTGAATCGGTTATTGGTAAAGGTGTTATTGAATGAATCGTTGGGCGATCGGCAAACAGATAAACCTGGTGGGATGGACGGCCCTGGCGCTGTCCATGCTGTTGTGGGCGTCTGTTGTCGCTGCCCCGGGGGCTTACGCTGCTGAATCGTCCCCTGAAACGCCGGAAACCGCTGTTGACTGGCTGGAACGGCTCGGCCCGGCTTTGAATATGACCTCCTATAAAGGCGTCTTTGTATACATGCGGGGCGGTCAGGTGCATTCCATGCGCATCGCCCATCGTTTCCGTGAGGGGCGGGTCGAGGAGCGGCTTGTACTCCAGGATGGCGGCAGTGGTGAAATTGTCCGAAAGGGCATGGATGTGGTCTGTGTGCTGCCCGACCAGGGCCGTGTCAGGCTTGATGATGTCATTCCCTCCGGCCCGTTTGCCGAAGCCTTTGCGATGCAGTTCATGCCGGTGGTGCAGTGGTACGCGCCGGAGCTGACGGGGGAAGACCGGGTGGCCGGATACGACACCGTCACCGTCGCGCTTCGGGCCAAAGACGAACATCGCTACAGCTATCGTCTTTGGCTGGAGAAAGATACCGGCCTTCTGGTGAAAAGCCACGTGCTGGATACCGATGGCAGCGTGCTTGAACAGTTCCAGTTCACCAGTCTGGAGATTACCGACGACATTCCCGACCGGGAGTTTGAGGTTCAGACCGAAGGGCGTGAAATCAGCCGGACGCTGGATGGCCCGGAAAATAACCAGTCGCCGCTGCCCCGGATGAATGGCTGGACTCTGGACTGGCGACCGGAGGGCTTTATGCCGGCCGCTGCGCCGCGTTCCAGCAAGGGCAAGGCAGTGGCCTTTTCCGATGGACTGACCGCGTTTTCGGTGTTTGTTGAGCCGGCGGGTAAATTGAAGATGCCCACCGGTGTCTCCCGGGTTGGGGCAACAACGATATATATGCGCCAGGTGGATGTGGTCGGTCACCCCTTCCTGATCGCGGTGGTGGGGGAGATTCCGCCCAAGACAGCCGGTAAATTGGCCGAAGCTGTGCGTATTAATGACGACCTGGCACTGGAGTTGTTGGGGCCATGATCACTGAAACCGGCAAGGTGGTGGCTGTTGATGGCGACCAGGCTTGGGTGCAGACCATTCGCACCAGTGCCTGCCAGAGCTGTTCGGCGAAAGCGGCATGCGGTCAGAGGGCGTTGGCCCAGGTGACCGGCGGCCGGGCCAACCAGGTGTGCGTGCTCAACAGTGCCAATGCCCGTGTTGGCGATGAAGTTGTGCTGGGTATTGATGAGCAATCCCTGTTGCAGGCGTCTTTATGGGTGTATGGGCTGCCTCTGCTGTTGATGGTGCTGTTCAGCATTGCCGGCCACCAGTGGTTGGGCGGTTCCGATCTGTTCGCCATCTTGGGAGCCTTACTGGGGTTGGCGGGTGGCTTCATCCTGGTGCGGTGCTGGCAGGACCGGGCCGCGGGAAGGCTCCAGCCCAGAATGTTGCGCGTTAATCGGATTGCGACTGTTAATTGCCTGTGATCCCTACGATTTTTTAAGTTGAAAAACACTCTGTTGCCTCCAGAATGTTTACCACTCAACGACAAAACAGGGGGTTTGAGATGCCGAGCGCAAAAACTCAGGTTGCCGCGGTAGCAAGGGTGTACAGCCCGGCCCGGGTGATCGTCGCCTTGCTGATGCTGGCGGCCATGGTGTCGGTATTCTGGAGTCAGCCGCTCGCCGCTGCCCAGTTGCCGGATTTCACCGAGCTGGTGGAAGATAACTCCAGCGCCGTGGTTAACATCAGCACCACCACGGAGCCGAAGCGCCAGGGGTCAAGGTTCCACGGTTTGCCTTTTGACGAGGACCAGCTTAATCAGTTGCCTCCCTTCCTGCAGGAGTTCTTTCGCGGCCCACAGTCACCTTTCGGACAATCCCCTCACTCACAGCAGCCCCGTCGCTCCATGGGGTCGGGCTTTATTGTGTCCACTGACGGCTATGTGTTGACCAACAACCACGTGGTGGAAAACGCCGATGAGGTGATTGTTCGTCTCAGTGATCGCCGTGAATTCAGCGCCACCATTGTTGGCACCGACCCCCGGTCGGACATGGCGGTGCTCAAGATTGAAAACGGTGAAGACCTGCCGGTGGTTCGTGTCGGGCGCTCCCGGGATCTCCAGGTAGGGGAATGGGTGTTCGCCATTGGCTCGCCCTTCGGTTTTGATTACACGGTAACCGCCGGCATCGTCAGCGCCCTGGGTCGTTCCCTGCCCACCGAGAACTACGTGCCGTTCATCCAGACCGACGTGGCCATCAATCCCGGCAACTCCGGCGGCCCCCTGTTCAACATGGACGGCGAGGTGATTGGTATCAACTCACAGATCTATACCCGTTCCGGTGGGTTCATGGGGGTTTCCTTCGCGATTCCCATCGATGACGCCATGAACGTGTTCCGGCAGATTCGTGACGACGGCTCTGTGGCTCGCGGCTGGCTGGGTGTGCTGATCCAGGAGGTAAATCGGGACCTGGCGGAAACTTTCGGTCTGGATCGTCCCCGGGGTGCCCTCATTGCTGAGGTCATGGAAGGGTCGCCAGCGGCAGCCAGCGGTTTGCGTTCGGGCGACATCGTTCTGGAATTCAACGGCCGGGACGTGGAAACGTCCGCCGATTTGCCGCCGATGGTTGGTCGCACACCGGTGGGCGAATCTGCCCGCCTGACCGTGCTGCGTGAGGGCCGGGAGATTGAGCTGGATGTGGAAATTGGCCAGTTGCCGGATGAACGTAACATGGCGCAGGGCGATTCCAGTCGTGGCAGCCAGGGTGACACGGCTTCCAATCCGCTGGGGCTGGGTGTGGACCCGCTGCCTGCGGAACTGGCCAGTACACTGGGTGTTGAAGGCGGCGTGGTTGTCTCCGATGTCGAGCGTGGCCCGGCCTATGAGGCGGGTGTCCGGCCGCGTGACATCATCACTGAGATTGACCGCAAGCAGGTGAGCTCGGTGGAAGAGTTCCACGATGTGGTGGCTGACCTTCCTGAGAATCGTGCGGTTTCCGTGCGTATTGTGCGTGAGGGTCGGGCCAGTTACCTCGTCATGCGTCCTTAAATTCCGGTGATTCAAGGCCGGACCAACTGGTTTTCATCGCCTACAGCCCAGCCTCTGGACCTTGCTGGCGCCCGCTCGGGAAGCCGGGCGCCAGCAGATGACGGGCTGGGGGCGGCCCGCCAGCTCTTTGCCCGCGTCAACCGGGGCTTTCAGGGCGACAGCGGGCCCCTTTCGCGTTACAATGCCTGCCGTTTTTTTAACTTCCACACCGGGTCATTTTACGATCGTCACACCCGAGTGTTTACACCAGTTGGATTTTGATGAATGTCTGAAGCCGAAAAAGATAACGACATCAATCGTATACGAAATTTCTCCATCATCGCTCACATCGACCACGGCAAATCTACCCTGGCTGACCGCTTTATTCAGATCTGCGGCGGGCTGACCGATCGTGAAATGGCCGAGCAGGTACTCGACTCCATGGACCTTGAGCGGGAGCGGGGCATTACCATCAAGGCCCAGAGCGTGACGCTTGATTACAAGGCCCGTGACGGTCAAATCTATAAGTTGAACTTCATCGATACGCCGGGCCACGTCGACTTCTCCTATGAGGTATCCCGGTCACTGTATGCCTGTGAAGGCGCGCTGCTCGTTGTGGACGCGGGTCAGGGCGTGGAAGCCCAGTCGGTAGCTAACTGTTACACCGCCATCGAACAGGGCCTGGAAGTGGTGCCGGTGCTGAACAAGATGGACCTGCCCCAGGCCGAGCCGGACCGGGTGTCCGAAGAGATCGAGGATGTGATCGGCATCGAGGCCACCGACGCCGTGCGGTGCAGTGCCAAGAGCGGCATGGGCGTGGAAGACGTGCTGGAAGACCTGATCCACAAGATTCCACCCCCCAAAGGCGATCGGAAGGCACCGCTGCAGGCGTTGATCATTGATTCCTGGTTCGACAACTACCTGGGCGTGGTCTCGCTGGTGCGCATCACCGAAGGCACCCTGCGCAAGGGTGACAAGATCGTGATCAAGTCCACCGGCAAGGCGTGGAATGCGGACAAGGTGGGTATTTTCAACCCGAAGCCGAAAGACACCAACATTCTTGAAGCCGGTGACGTGGGCTTTGTAGTGGCCGGTATCAAGGATATCCACGGTGCTCCGGTGGGCGACACCATCGTGCACCAGAAGTACGCCGAGGAAACGCCGATGCTGCCGGGCTTCAAGAAGGTGAAGCCGCAGGTCTATGCCGGTTTGTTTCCGGTCAGCTCGGATGATTACGACGACTTCCGGGATGCGCTGGAAAAGCTCACCCTCAACGATGCCTCCCTGTTCTTCGAGCCGGAAAATTCCGACGCCCTGGGCTTTGGCTTCCGCTGTGGTTTCCTGGGTATGCTGCACATGGAAATCATCCAGGAGCGGCTTGAGCGCGAATACGGCATTGACCTGATCACCACGGCACCGACCGTTATCTATGAGGTGGTGACCACCCAGGGTGAGACCCTGTCGGTGGACAACCCCTCACGCTTGCCGGATATTGGCTCCATTGAAGAAATGCGTGAGCCAATTGTTGAAGCCAGCATCCTCGTGCCCCAGGAGCATCTGGGTAACGTGATCGCCCTGTGTGAAGAAAAGCGCGGGGTACAGAAGAACATGCACTTCATGTCCAACCAGGTGCAGGTGACCTATGAGTTGCCCATGGCGGAAGTGGTGCTGGATTTCTTCGATCGCATCAAGTCGGCGAGCCGGGGCTTTGCCTCCCTGGACTACCAGTTTGTGCGTTTCCAGACCGCCAAGTTGGTTCGTCTGGATGTGCTGATCAACGGTGACCGTGTGGATGCTCTGGCGCTGATCGTGCACAAGGACCAGGCACACTACAAAGGCCGTCAGCTCATCGACAAGATGAAAGAGCTGATTCCCCGCCAGATGTTTGATATTGCCATCCAGGCGGCCATTGGCAACCAGGTGGTGGCTCGGGTAACCGTCAAGGCGCTTCGCAAGAACGTAACCGCAAAATGTTACGGCGGCGATGTCAGCCGGAAGAAAAAGCTGCTCCAGAAGCAGAAGGAAGGTAAAAAACGCATGAAGCAACTGGGTAATGTTGAAGTGCCCCAGGAAGCGTTTCTTGCCGTATTGAAAGTGGATAACTAAATCGAAGGCGCCTGAATGGATATCAATTTTCCGCTGGTACTGGTGGTTCTGACCTTTGCCACCGGCGTGATCTGGTTTGCTGACAAGCTGTTTCTGAGAAAGCGCCGGCTCGCTGCGGCGGGCCTGGACACGACAGAATCGGCCGAAGCCCAGGAAGAGCAGGAAGAACCCAAGGAGCCCTGGCTGGTGGATGTCAGCCGGTCTTTTTTTCCGGTGCTGGTCATCGTGCTGGTACTGCGCTCCTTCCTGGTTGAGCCGTTCCAGATTCCATCAGGTTCGATGCTGCCCACCCTTGAGGTGGGTGATTTCATTCTGGTGAACAAGTACGCCTATGGCTTGAGACTGCCGGTGGCGGGCACCAAAATCCTGGAAGTCGGCGATCCGGAAAGGGGTGATGTCATGGTGTTCCGTTTTCCCGAAGATGGAGAAACCAACTTCATCAAGCGGGTGATTGGGTTGCCGGGTGACCATATCCGTTACCGGAACAAGCAGCTATTTATTAACGGTGAACCCGTGCCCCGGGAATTCGTGGCCCGGTTGCCGCCGCTGGAGCGTTGGCGCGAACAGCTTGGCGATGTGGAACACGACATCTATCTGAGCATGGGGCGTTTGAACAGTGCCGGCGAAGGTGAATGGGTGGTTCCAGAAGGGAATTACTTCGTCATGGGCGATAACCGTGATAATAGTAACGACAGCCGGTTCTGGGGCACCGTGCCCGACGAGATGGTTGTGGGCAAGGCCTTTGCCATCTGGATGCACTGGCAATCGCTGACGAGTCTGCCATCTTTTGAGCGGGTAGGCACCATTGAGTGATTCAGCACTTTAAGGAGCGAAGCGGTCATGAAAACTGATCATCCCGTTGGTACCCGGCAGCAGGGCGGGGCCCTGGCCAATGTGATTGTGGCGCTGTTTTTTGGTGCCTTATTGACTGTGGCGATCAAGATCGGCCCGGTCTATATCGATGACCTTACCATTCAGGAAGCCCTGGAAAGCCTGGAAGGGACCGAAGGGCTGTCGAGCATGGGGCCGGCGGAGGTGCGCCGCCTGATCAACAAACGGCTAAGCGTGAACAACGTCAGTGGCTTCGATGCCAAGAACATTTCCGTGGAAAAAAATGGCGAATTTGTAGTTATTTCGGTCGACTACGAAGTGCGCAACAATCTTTTTGGCAACGTGGACAGTATCGTTCACTTCCAGCATGAATATGAGTTGAAGGGCCAGTGAATTCACAACCAAACCTTGACGAACTTCAGCGCCGCATCGGCTACCAGTTCAAACAGCCTGAACGACTGCTGCTGGCGCTGACCCATCGCAGTTTTGGTAATCAGAACAACGAGCGCCTGGAATTTCTGGGCGATTCCATCGTTAACATGGTGATTGCCGAGCATCTGTATCAGCATTTCGAGAAAGCCCGGGAGGGCCAGCTCAGCCGCTTGCGGGCGCGCATGGTCAAAGGCGTGACCCTGGCGGAGATCGGACGCGAGTTCGAACTGGGCAAGTATCTGCGCCTGGGCTCGGGCGAGCTCAAGAGCGGGGGCTTCCGCCGGGAATCCATTCTCGCCGATGCTATTGAGTCGATCATCGGTGCGATCTACCTGGACAGCGATTTCTACACCTGCCGGGAGCAGGTGCTGCGCTGGTTTGAGCATCGTCTGGCCCGGCTGGATATCCAGGATACCCAGAAAGACCCCAAGACCCGCCTGCAGGAATACCTCCAGTCCCGACAGTTCCCCCTGCCCAACTACGAAGTGATTTCCGTGGACGGTGAGGCCCACAACCAGACGTTCCACGTTTCCTGTGCCTTGCCTTCGCTCGATCGGAAAACCACCGGCACCGGCAGCAGCCGTCGCGTGGCGGAGCAGCAGGCAGCACGCAATGCGCTCAAGCAGTTGGGCGTGGAGACGGAATCATGAATGACATTACTCGCCCGGAGAATCCGGACAGTCGCTGTGGCTTCGTGGCCATTGTTGGCCGCCCGAACGTGGGTAAGTCCACGCTGCTGAACCACATTCTGGGCCAGAAACTCAGTATTACTTCCCGCAAGCCCCAGACTACCCGCCATCAGGTACTCGGTATCAAGACCGAAGGGCCGGTGCAGGCCATCTACGTGGATACCCCGGGTATGCACGAGGATGAGCCCCGGGCGCTGAACCGCGCGATGAACAAGGCGGCCTCCTCGGCACTGATTGATGTGGACGTGGTGGTCTTTGTGGTGGACCAGTTGAACTGGACCAGTGCCGATGAAATGGTGCTCGAGAAGCTGAAGCGGTTGAGCTGCCCGGTCATCCTGGCGGTGAACAAGGTGGATCGCCTGGAAAACCGGGAGCTGCTGTTGCCGCATCTCGATATGCTGTCGAAAAAGCGGGAGTTTGCCGAGATTATCCCGTTATCAGCCCTGAAAGAGACCAACCTGGATCCGCTGGAGCAGGCGGTGGGCCGTTTCCTGCCGGAAAGCGTGCACTTCTATCCGGATGACCAGATCACCGACCGTAGCCAGCGCTTCATGGCGGCGGAAATGGTGCGTGAGAAAATTACCCGCCAACTGGGCGCTGAGCTGCCTTACTCCGTTGCGGTGGAGATTGAGCAGTTCAAGCAACAGGGCGCGACCCTCCACATATCGGCCCTGATCCTGGTGGAGCGCGAGGGCCAGAAGAAAATCCTGATTGGCGACAAGGGCGAACGCATGCGCCGGATTGGCCAGGAAGCCCGTGCCGATATGGAGCGTATGTTTGATTGCAAGGTCATGCTCCGCCTGTGGGTGAAGGTCAAGCGGGGCTGGGCCGACAGCGACCGGGCGCTGAAAAGCCTGGGTATGAACGATTCCTGAGGCCGCCATGAACGGTGCGGTGCAGCAGGAGCCCGCGTATGTGATCCATCGGCGCCCCTGGCGGGAATCGTCGTTGCTGGTGGATCTGTTTACCCTCAATCATGGCCGTATCAGCCTGGTTGCGCGTGGGGCCAGTGGGCCCCGCAGTCCGCTAAAAGCTCAATTGCAGCCCTTCCAGCCCCTGCTGGTGGACTGGCGCGGCCGCAGCGACCTGAAAACCCTGGTGCAACTGGAGGTCAGGCAGGCAGCGGCCCTGCATCAGACCCGGGCTCTGTACAGTGGTCTCTACCTCAATGAATTGCTCCAGCGGATCCTGCCCGTTGCCGACCCCCACCCAATGCTTTTCGCCAGTTATATTGACAGCCTTCAGGCGTTGTCGGCGCTGCCTGCCGAGGGTGATGTGGAACCTGTTTTGCGCACCTTTGAGCGGGCCTTTGCCAGCGCCCTGGGGTATGACTTTGCCTGGGATTACGCGACCGATGTGGGGCAGGCAGTGCAGGAGCAGGGCGACTATGGTTATGATCCGGCTCAGGGCATTGTCAGTGCCGGTAACCCGGAAGCCTGTTTACGATCGATCCCCGGCAGCGCCCTGCAGGCGTTGGCGGCCGGGGACCTGAACAGCGATCAGCCCCGCCGAACCGCAAAGCGCGTGATGCGGGTTCTGATCGATTATTTATTGCAGGGCAAGCCCCTGCACAGCCGTACCCTTTTCAATGGCACGGTTTCATCATCAGGGAGAAAACCATGAGTTCCAGAGTGCTGTTAGGCGTCAATATTGATCACGTGGCCACCCTGCGGCAGGCGCGTGGCACCCGTTATCCGGACCCCGTGCAGGCGGCGATGATGGCCGAAGAGGCAGGAGCTGATGGCATCACCATTCATCCCCGGGAGGATCGCCGACACATTCAGGACCGGGATGTCCTGCTGTTGAGGGACACCCTGCAAACCAAGATGAACCTGGAGATGGCGGTCACCGATGCCATGCTGGCGTTTGCCGAAAGGGTGGAGCCGGAGTGTGTGTGTCTGGTGCCGGAGAAACGCGAAGAGTTGACCACCGAAGGCGGCCTGGATGTAGAAGGCCAGGAAGAGCGGGTGGCTCGCGCCTGTGACCGGTTGGCCAAAATCGGGGCCGAGGTTTCGCTGTTCATTGATCCGGACCCGGTGCAGATTGACGCGGCTGTGCGCTGCGGGGCACCGGTGGTTGAGCTGCATACCGGCGAATACGCCGAGGCCCGGGACTCCGTGGCCCTGGAGGCTTCCTTCCAGGTCCTGGAGAACGCGGTTGCCTACGCCCGTAAGCGGGGTCTGATCGTGAACGCGGGCCATGGGCTGCATTACCACAACACCGAAAGAGTGGCGGCGATTCCGGGCATTAACGAATTGAACATTGGTCACGCCATTATTGCCCGTGCGGTATTTACCGGGCTCAAGGACGCGGTTCGGGACATGCGTTCGATTCTGGACCGCGCCCGGGCCTGAGGCTCAGTCTTGTGATGTCTCGGGCTGATGCTGTTCGGCCCGGAACATGGCCTGCCAGTCGGTCTGGTCACTCCAGGCCCGCAACCGCTCTATGGCGTCGATCAGGTGTTCCTTGTGCTCCGCCATGGTCGGGCTCTGGCATTTGAGGGCGGTTTCGAACTGGTGGGTGGCCACTCTCAGCTCCGGCACACCGCAATAGCGGGTGGCGCCGTGTAACTTGTGAACACACTCCAGCAGGTTGTCCAGCTCGTCGTTTTCCCAGAGCTGCTCAACCTGTCGCTGGTCATCGGGCAGCTGTTCCAACAGCATGCTGAACAGCTCTTCGGCCAGATCGGCCTTGCCGGCAGCCAATCGAATGCTTTCCTCGATACTGACACACCCGTGCTGACGGTGGCGGCTGGATGGTCGCGGCGGATTACGGGTATCCCTAACTTCGGTGATGGATTGGTGGCCGGGGCTGGCAGCCACCTCGTATCCGGTATGCTCGCGTACCAGCTCCCTTAGCTGTCTGCTGCTGATTGGCTTTGGCATATAGCCATCGAATCCCTGCTTGCGCAACTTGGCCTGCTCGTCCGCCATGGCATGTGCAGTCAGGGCGATGATGCAGGTGTGATGGCCATCGTGGTCCAGCTCGCGAATACGGGCGGTGGCTTCCACGCCGTCCATGCCCGGCATTTGCAGGTCCATCAGGACCAGGTCAAAGGGGGCTTCCCGGGCCAGGTTCAGCGCCTCGAAACCGTTGGCGGCGCCCCACGCCTGTAGTCCCAGCTCCCGCAAAAGTGTGACCACCAGTTTGAGATTGGCTGCGTTATCGTCAACCGCCATGATGCGGGGGCCGGTGTGCTTTTTCTCCGGAGCCGGCAGTGACATGGCCTTGTTGCCGGTGGTTGATTCCTGGGAATAGATGCCGTGAATCAGCAGCAGAAGCTCGTGGTAAAAAGTGTCCCGCCTGACGGGCTTGGTCAGGTGGCTGCTGGCAATGCCGGAGAAGGGCGTATCCTGGGTGTCCAGCGTGGGTGTCAGCAGCATGGTCCGGCAATCGTGGTCCACCTCCAGGCTGTGGAGCAGTCCGCGATACTGGTTTGAGCGCAACAGGTGGCGGGTAATACCAACCATCGCCAGGGCATAGCCCCGGTTGTTCTGTTGGGCGTCTTCCACCTGTTCCAGCAACGCCGTGGGTGTGTCCACCCGATCCACGATAACGCCCCAGGCCCGAAGCAGGTGTTCGATGGCCAGGCCGGTAGTGGCCTGATGTTCAAGATAGATCACCCGCTCGCCCTTGAGCGCGTCCCTTGGCGCGGGATCTTTGGCCAGCGTGGACAGTTCCGGGTTGAGGGTGAACCAGAAGGTGGAGCCTTTGCCCAGTTCGCTGTCCAGGCCGATGGCGCCTCCCATTTCCTCCACCAGGCGTTTGGAAATGGCCAGCCCCAGGCCGGTGCCGCCGTACTGCCTTGCCGTGGACGGGTCGGCCTGGCTGAAGGCATTGAATAGGGCATGTTGCTGAGCCCGGGAGAGGCCAACACCGGTGTCGGTCACACTCAGGCGCAGGGTGACGCGGTGATTGTCGGGATCTTCCTCTTCAAGGCTTGCGCGCAACACCACTTCACCGGTCTGGGTGAACTTGATGGCGTTGTTGATCAGGTTGGTGATCACCTGTTTCACCCGCAGTGGGTCACCCATGATGTTGTCGGGCACATCCTCGTAAACCAGGGCTACCAGGTCCAGGCTCTTGCTGTGGGCTTCGGGAGCCAGCATCACCATCACTTCCTCGATAATGTCCCGCAGCTGGAAGGGAATGCGGTCCAGGATCAGCTTGCCGGCTTCGATTTTGGAGAAGTCGAGGATGTCGTTGATGATGGTCAGCAGGATTTCCGAGGACTTGCGGATGGTGTTCAGGTGGTCGCGCTGCTGGCGCGGCATGGGACTTTTCAACAGCAACTCGGTGAAGCCGATAATGCCGTTGAGGGGGGTGCGAATTTCGTGGGACATGTTGGCCAGGAATTCCGACTTGATGCGGCTGGCGTCCAGCGCTTCCTTGCGAGCCAGGTCCAGTTCAATATTCTGGATCTCGATGGTTTCCAGGGTCTGGCGCAGGTCTCCCGTGGCCTGGTCAATGTTCTGCTGCATCTCCGCCTGGGCTTGACTGAGTTCCGAGGCCATTTCGTTCAGGCCTGATTCCAGTTGTTCAAATTCCGGACCGGCGCCGGTGTATACCCGGGTGTCGAGCTTGCCTTCCTTCAGCCGGGCCACGGCCGCGTTGAGCTGAAAAATCGGGTCGGTGAACGCTTTGCTCAGGCGCACAGAAATGGCCATGCTCAGCAGCACGCCGGCGAGAATCAGTAGCAGGGAAATCAACAGCGCCTTGTAGGTCTCTTTTTCGGTGCGGACATGGGACATTTCGATGGCGGCCCAGCCCAGCGGCGCCTCCAGGTTGGCGGCGGTCTCCCGGGCGCCGGGGTCAAACATGGAATCAACCATCAGTTCCTGAAGATGAACCGGGGTGATAAACAGGGTGCTGTCTTCCCGTGTAGCGTGAACGAGACTGTCTGGCCGAAGGGTGATATCGCCGAGTGGTGCGCTACGACCGGGGCCGGTATGCAGCAAGCGTTCGCCGTCACGGTCCAGGAAGGTGATGGAACGGACGTCCTGTTCTTCAAGCAGGGCGTTGGAGAGATTGGTCAGCAGGCTTCGATTGGCGGTAAACAGGCCATACTCGGAGCCGGCCGCAAGCTGACGTGACAGTGATTCGCCGCGGTCTCTCAGCAGGTTCTCAATGTTGTTGACCCAGCTATAGGTGAAGAACAGCCCCAATAGCAAGGTAGTCAGCAACGTCGGGACCAGTGTCACCACCAGTACCTTCTTGCGAATGCCCCAATGTCGCATAGACTTTCCTGTCACCCATCCCTTGCACCTGTGAGCCAGTAATCGGACAGGCCCACTTTCTTCAATCTGAAGTTATAGCCGCCGGTCATGGTATTAGCGACAAGCTGTATTGGGACAATGCGGCTATAACGAGTATGATTCGTTGCCAAAGTGTACCACAGGGTCTGACCATGAGTTTTCCCACCATTGAAGATTATGTCGGGCACACGCCCCTGGTCCGGTTGCAGCGTCTGCCGGGCGACACCTCCAATGTCATCCTGGCGAAACTGGAGGGTAATAATCCGGCCGGTTCGGTGAAGGATCGCCCTGCCATGGGCATGATCCAGGAAGCCGAGCGCCGTGGTGAAATCCAGCCCGGCGACACCCTGATTGAGGCCACCTCCGGCAACACCGGTATCGCGCTGGCGATGGCGGCCGCCATCAAGGGCTACCGGATGAAGCTGATCATGCCGGCGAATATGAGTGAGGAGCGCCGGGCCTCCATGCGTTCCTATGGCGCCGAGCTGATCAGTGTCAGCAAGGAGCAGGGCATGGAAGGCGCCCGGGATCTGGCGCTGAAAATGCAGGCTGAAGGGCAGGGCAAGGTGCTGGATCAGTTCGGCAATCCGGACAACCCGCTGTCCCACTACCGCACCACGGGCCCGGAGATCTGGGAGCAGACCGAGGGAAAGGTTACTCACTTTGTCAGCTCCATGGGCACCACCGGTACTATTATGGGTGTATCGAAGTACCTGAAGGAGCGCAACCCGGACATCCGGATCATCGGCCTGCAGCCGGAAGATGGCGCAGCCATTCCGGGCATTCGCCGCTGGCCGCCGGAGTACCTGCCGAAGATTTTTGACGCCAGCCGGGTGGATCAGGTGCTGGACATTGGCCAGCAGGAAGCGGAAGACACTATGCGGGCACTGGCCGCGCAGGAAGGTATCTTCTGCGGTGTTTCCTCCGGCGGTTCCATTGCCGCTGCCCTGAAACTCTCCCGCGAGGTTGAGAATGCGGTCATCGTCGCCATTATCTGTGACCGGGGTGACCGATACCTTTCCACCGGCGTTTTCAACCACGCCTGAGCACAACCGACAAGAGAACGACTATGAGCAAGCGTCGCCGCAAGGCCCCCCTGCCCAAGGAGCCCGTGCGCTGTGAAATCGAGACCCTGAGCCACGATGGCCGGGGTATCGCCCGTGCCGATGGCAAAACCCAGTTCGTGGATGGCGCGCTGCCGGGCGAGACCGTCATGGCCAAAATGGTTGGTTCCCGCAGCCGGTTTGATGAATTGCGCACGCTGGAGGTTCTGGAATCAGCGCCGGAACGCCAGCAGCCACCCTGCGAGTTTGCCGACCTGTGTGGTGGCTGCAGCCTCCAGCACATGAGCCCGGATGCTCAGATTCAATTCAAGGAAAACACGCTGCGCGAGCATTTTGCCCATTTCGGGGGCATTGAGCCGGAGCAGTGGGTTGAACCCATGCGTTCACCGGATTCTTTGGGCTACCGTCGCAAGGCGCGCCTGGGTGTGCGTTATGTGAAAGCCCGTGAATCGGTATTGGTGGGCTTCCGGGAGAAGCGGAACAGCTTTTTGACCGACATCGACCAGTGCCTGGTGCTTGATCCCCGCATTGGTGAGCGTATTGAGCCGCTGCGGGCCCTGCTGCACGACATGCAGGCCTACAACCGCATCCCCCAGGTGGAAGTGGCCTGTGGCGACGATGCCGCCGCCATGGTGTTCCGCAACATGGACGACCTGGTGCCGGAAGATTACGAGAAACTGATCCGTTTTGGCCAGGAGTATGAACTGCACATCTACCTGCAGCCCAAGGGGCCGGACACCGTGCACCGGATCTGGCCGGAATCGCCGGGTCGGGATCAGGAACGCCTCAGTTACCGCATGGACGAGTTTGATCTGACCATGCAGTTCCATCCCATGGATTTCACCCAGGTGAACGCCGGCATTAACCAGGATATGGTGCATCGCGCGGTGGAATGGCTGGATGTGCAGCCGGGTGAGCGGGTGCTGGATCTGTTCTGCGGCCTGGGCAACTTCACCCTGCCGCTGGCCCGCAAGGGCGGCCAGGTGGTCGGCGTGGAAGGCGACGACGCCATGGTGGTCCGGGGCCGGGAAAACGCCCGCCTGAACAACCTGGACAACGTTGAGTTTTTCGGCGCGGACCTGCACGGGGATTTCACCGGCCAGGGCTGGGCGAAGGAAGGCTTCGACAAGATCCTGATTGATCCACCCCGCTCCGGCGCCGAGGAGATCTGCAAATACCTGACGGCCTTTGGCGCCAACCGGATTGTCTATGTCTCGTGCAACCCGGCCACCCTGGCAAGGGACGCGGGCGTCATGGTCCGTAACGGTTACCGCCTGGTTCGCGCGGGCGTGATGGACATGTTCCCCCACACCACGCACGTTGAATCCATCGCGCTGTTTGAGCGGGATACCAACTGATCATCTGATAAGTTTCTGTCATGGTTAAAGTAAGGGAAGATTACGCCACAAGCGGCGACGGCAAGGTGAACATCGACCAGTGGGTTGAACACATTGCCACCCAGACCCATTTGGACAACCCGGAACAACTGCGGCAGGCCTGCGAAGTGGCGGCCGAGATTGATCGGGAAGCCTTCCGGGAAGACCGGCTCTGGGCGCCCGGCGCCAGCAGCTTTGTCACCGGCCTGGAAATGGCCCAGGTGCTGGCGGAGCTGCGCATGGACCAGGCCAGCCTGGTGGCAGCCGTGCTTTATCGCACCGTACGGGAAGAGCGCGTGCCGTTGGAGTCCATCCGCAAGCAGTTTGGCGACGAAGTGGCCGGGCTGATCAACGGTGTCCAGCAGATGGCGGCAATATCCTCCGTCCATCATCCGCTGAAGGGCAACGTGCTGGGCCAGAGTGAAGGCCAGTTGGACAATGTCCGCAAGATGCTGGTGAACATGGTGGACGATGTTCGCGTGGCCCTGATCAAGCTGGCAGAGCGGACATCGGCCATCCGGGCGGTGAAAGATGCCCCGGAGGAAAAGCGCATGCGCGTGGCCCGGGAAGTCTTTGACATCTACGCACCGCTGGCCCACCGCCTGGGCATTGGTCACATCAAGTGGGAACTGGAAGATCTTTCCTTCCGTTACCTGCATGAGACTGCCTACAAGAAGATCGCCAAGCTGCTGGACGAGAAGCGCCTGGACCGTGACCGATACATTACCCGGGTGATCAACACCCTGCAGACGGAGCTGGCCGCCTCCGGCATCAAGGCCGAGCTCAATGGCCGGGCCAAGCACATCTACAGCATCTGGCGCAAAATGCGCCGCAAAGGCATCGACTTCTCCCAGGTCTACGACGTGCGCGCCGTGCGCGTGCTGGTGCCGGAAGTGAAGGACTGCTATGCGGCCCTGGGCATTGTGCACACCCTGTGGCGGCACATTCCCAACGAATTCGACGACTACATCGCCAACCCCAAGGAGAACGGTTACCAGTCCCTGCACACGGCAGTGATCGGCCCCGAGGGCAAGGTGATGGAAGTGCAGATCCGTACCCACGAAATGCACGAAGAGGCGGAGCTGGGCGTCTGTGCCCACTGGCTCTACAAGGGCACGGATACCAAGAACAAGTCCACCGGCTATGACGCCAAGATCAACTGGCTGCGCCAGGTGCTGGAGTGGCAGGAAGAACTGGGCGACCTGTCCGGGCTGGCGGACCACCTGAAAAGCGATGTCACCTCCGACCGGGTCTACGTGTTTACCCCGGACGGCCATGTGGTGGATATGCCCCAGGGCGCGACACCGGTGGATTTTGCCTACCGGGTACATACCGAGATTGGTCATGCCTGTCGGGGCGCCCGGGTCAACAGTCGCATTGTGCCGCTGACCTACCCGCTGAAAACCGGCGACCAGGTGTTCATCCTTACATCCAACAATGAGGCGCCCAGCCGGGACTGGCTCAACCCCAGCCTGGGCTACATCCAGACCTCCCGTGCCCGGGCCAAGGTCACCCACTGGTTCAAGCAGCAGGATCGCGACCGCAACATCCTCGATGGCCGCGCCATTCTCGAGGACGAATTCAAGCGTCTGTCGCTTTACGACGTGGACCTGTTCGAGCTGGCCAAGAAGGTCAACTATCACTCCACGGACGACATGTTCGCGGCGGTGGGTGCCGGCGACCTGCGCCCGACCCACGTGGCCAATGTGGCCCAGCAGCTGCTGGTGCCCAAGTCTGAACAGCTTGATCTCAAGATCAGCGCACCCCGGAAAACGGCCTACGACACCGAGTCCGACATCCAGATTCAGGGCGTGGGCAAACTGAAAACGCAGGTGGCGAAATGCTGCAAACCACTGCCTGGTGACCCCATTGGTGGTTACATCACGGTGGGGCGGGGCGTGACCGTGCATCGCCAGGACTGCCTGACCTTCCTGAACCTGTGCGAGTTCGAGCCCAATCGCATCATCGAGGTGAACTGGGGCGGTACACCGGCGGCGGTCTACCCGGTGGACATCGACATCGAGGCCTACGACCGGTCCGGCCTGTTGCGGGATATCACCCAGTTGCTGTCGTCCTCGCGCAGCGATGTGTTGTCGCTCAACACCCTGACCAACAAGGATGAGAATACCGCCCATATCCGCATCACCGTGGAAATATCGAGCCTGGAACAGTTGGCCCGCCTGTTGGCGCAGATTCGTAACCTGCCGAACATCATCGACGTGAGGCGAAAACGCGGATGAGCTATTCCATTGACGATCTCAAGTACCTGATGGCCCGCCTGCGGGAGCCGGAAACCGGCTGCCCGTGGGACACCAAACAGACCTTCAAGACCATCGTGCCGCATACCATCGAAGAGGCCTACGAGGTGGCGGATGCCATCGAGCAGGAGGACTACCCGCACCTCAAGGACGAGCTGGGCGATCTGCTGTTCCAGGTGATCTTCTACGCCCAGATGGGTCGTGAGCAGGAGCATTTTGATTTCGATGCCGTGGTGGACCATCTGGTGCGCAAACTGGTGCGCCGCCACCCTCACGTGTTCCCTGAGGGAACGCTGGAAAGCCGGGTGGACCCGGACAACCGGCCGGACGAAGCCTGGATCAAGGAAAGCTGGGAGCGCATCAAGGCCGAAGAGCGCGCCGAAAAGGCCGAAACAGACGAGCCCGAAAGCCGGCTGGATGGCATTGCCCGTACCCTGCCAGCCATGGCTCGCGCCGACAAACTGCAGCGCCGGGCGGCCCGGCACGGCTTTGACTGGCCGAACGTCGAGCCGGTGTTCGACAAGCTGCACGAGGAAATCGACGAACTCAAGGAAGCCTGGCAGGCCGCCGAGGCCGGTACCGGCGATCGGGATGCGGTGGAAGACGAGCTGGGCGACCTGCTGTTTGTCTGCGTGAACCTGGCCCGGTTCATGAAGGTCATCCCGGAACAGGCGCTGAACCGCACCAACCACAAGTTTGAGGCCCGCTTCCGGGCCATTGAAAAGGTGCTGGCCGAGCAGGGTCGGGATATGGATGAGGAATCACTGGCGGCACTGGATGAAATCTGGCAGTCCGTCAAGGGTGTGGAAAAGCAATAAGCAGCGCTCGCAACGTCTTGATCATAAGTAGAATTCTTTACCGTTAGGGGTCACGTCATCACGGTTCTTGGGCTACACTCTGGTTACAGGCACGTGAATGTGTTTAATGCGTGATTGAATCCGATGTAGAGGTGAATGCCATATGAAAATCCAGCAACTGGTCGAGCACTGGGATGAACACGGTCGTGGTCGGCTGACTCGGGAGCCGACGTTTGTGTCCCTGTCGGAAGAACACCACGAACTGGTTCAGAAGCTGGTAGAGATGTACCCCATGAAGTCGCCTCAGGATCTGATGCGCGATCTGATTACCGCAGCGCTGGATGACCTGGAGACCGGCCTGCCATACAAGCAGGGTGACAAGGTGGTTGCCTATGATGAGGATGGTTTCGAGATTTACGAGGATGCGGGCCTGACGCCCCAGCTCGTCGCCCTCAGCAAGAAACACATGGAACGGCTGAAGGCGCGGCAGATGGAGTCGGTTGCCTGATATCAGTTCTTGTTCTTTAGCCTTTCTTTCAGTGGTCCCTGGCTGACCAGATCGTCCAGGGCCGCTGCCACCATATCATTCAGAATGTCACTTTCCGTGCGGTCGGGGTAGAGCTCGGCCAGAGCCGCAATCCGTGCCGCATCCTCCAGAGGTACTCGAAGGTTGTATTCGTGCGGACGTTCAACGTCTTGTTTTTCTTTTTCCCATTGCTGGGGAAGATCGGTTATTTTCATAGAGAGTCCTCGGCTGGGATGATGAATCGTCAATAGACTTTGGCTGTTGTCTCTTAGTATCGTAAGTTTAATTCGCTCCCGTCAATCCAGAAGGAACCTATTGTGACTGAACTGCATCCGGATCTGCGAGACAATGTGCGTATGCTGGGGGAGCTGCTGGGCCACAGCATCCTGCGGTTCCCCGGGCAGCAATGTTACGACCGGATCGAGGAGATCCGGGCTGCCGCGAAAGCTGACCGCAAACAGGAAAGCGGCTCCGGTCAGCGCCTGGTCACGCTGCTGCGTCAACTGGATGACGACGAGCTTTTGCCCGTCACGCGGGCTTTCAACCAGTTTCTCAACCTGGCCAACCTGGCCGAGCAGTATCACGGCATCCGCCGCAAGCAGGGGCACCCGTCCGACCTGGTGGTGGAATCCCTTAGTGAGGTCTTCGATCGACTGCACAGTGGCGGCGTGGACGCTGATGAGTTGCATCGCCGGGTGGCCGATCTGCGCATCGAGTTCGTGCTTACCGCCCATCCCACCGAAGTGGCCCGGCGCACGCTGATCCTGAAATACGACGACATGTCCGATTGTCTGGCCCGGCTGGATCATGAAGATCTGTTGCCGGCCGAGCGTGATGAAATCGTCGAGCGCCTGGCTCGGTTGATCACCGAGGCCTGGCACACCGACGAGATCCGGCAGCAGCGGCCCACCGCCGTGGATGAGGCGAAGTGGGGCTTTGCGGTGATCGAAAACAGTCTCTGGCAGGCCCTGCCGCAGTTTCTCCGTAATCTCGATGCCTCGCTGGAAGGGGCTACTGGTAAGGGGCTGCCCCTTCAGGCGTCGCCCATCCGTATCGCATCCTGGATGGGTGGTGACCGGGACGGCAACCCCAATGTGACTCACGAAGTCAGTCGCGAAGTCTTCATGGTGGGGCGCTATCGGGCTGCGGACCTGTACCTGAGTGATCTCAGGGCGCTTCGCAACGAACTCTCCATGTGGCAGGCCAGTGATGAACTCAAGGCCGTGGTCGATGGTGCTCCCGAACCCTACCGGGTGGTTCTTGATGAGCTGCGGGTGCGCATGCGCCGGACCCGTGAATGGGCCTTCGCCCGTGCCCACGGCAGAGTGGCGGACGACGAAGGTATTCTGTTTAAAAAAGAAGATCTTACCGCCCCACTGGAGCTTTGTTACCGCTCGCTGGTGGATTGCGGGCTCAAGACCATCGCCGACGGGCCCCTGCTGGACATGATCCGCCGGGCCCATACCTTTGGTCTGTCGCTGATTCGGCTGGACATCCGTCAGGAGGCCGACCGCCACACCGAAGCGGTGGCTGAAATGGTTGATTACCTGGGCCTGGGGGATTACCAATCCTGGTCTGAGGAAGAGCGCCAGGCGTTCCTGCTCCGGGAGCTGGAAGGGCGCCGGCCGCTGGTACCCCGCCATTGGGAACCTTCGGAATCCGTCCGGGAAGTCCTGGCGACCTGCGAAGTTGTTGCCCAGCAAACCCCGGAAGCCCTGGGCTCCTACGTGATTTCCATGGCCAGCCAACCCTCGGATGTGCTCAGCGTTATCCTGCTGTTGCGGGAAGCGGGCATGACCTTCCCCATGCGCGTGGTGCCGCTGTTTGAAACCCTGGACGATCTGCGGGGTGCCCCGAAGAGCATGGAAGCCCTGTTCGAAGTGGACTGGTACCGCCAGTACTGCGACGGACGCCAGGAAGTGATGATCGGCTACTCCGATTCCTCCAAGGACGCCGGCCAGCTGATGGCGGCCTGGGCCCAGTACCGGGCCCAGGAACAGCTCACCGAATTGGCCGGCAAGTACGGCGTGCACCTGACCCTGTTCCACGGCCGGGGCGGCACCGTGGGTCGCGGTGGTGGCCCGGCCAACCGGGCGATTCTGTCCCAGCCGCCGGGCTCCGTGAACGGCAGTTTCCGCATCACCGAGCAGGGTGAGATGATCCGCTTCAAGTTTGGCCTGCCGAGGCTGGCGGTCCAGAGCCTGACCCTCTACACCACGGCGGTGGTGGAAGCCACGCTGGCCCCGCCACCCGCGCCCAAGGACAGCTGGCGCGAGATGATGGACTGGCTGACCGAGAAATCGCTGCAATCCTACCGGGATGTGGTGCGCGAACATCCGGATTTTGTCCCATACTTCCGCCAGGTCACCCCGGAAACGGCACTGGGTAAACTGGCCCTGGGCAGTCGCCCGGCGCGTCGTAAGCCCACCGGTGGTGTGGAAAGCCTGCGGGCCATTCCCTGGATCTTTGCCTGGACCCAGATGCGCATGATGCTGCCGGCCTGGCTGGGCAGTGATGAAGCGCTTGAAGCCGCCGCCCGGGAGGATCGTCTGCCCGAATTGCGAGAAATGATGGCTGGTTGGCCGTTTTTCCGGACGTATGTCGATATGCTGGAGATGGTGTTGGCCAAATCGGACCTTCGTATCGCCAGCTATTACGAGCAGGTGCTGGTGGACGATGAGAAGCTGCGGGTGCTGGGCGCCAGTCTGCGCGAACGCCTGCGTAACTGCATTGCCCGATTGCTGGAGCTCAAGGAACAGCAGACCCTGCTGGAAGCCGAGCCGGTCTTCGCCCAGTCCATGAAAGTGCGTAACCCTTATACCGATCCGTTGCATTACCTGCAGGCGGAATTGCTGCGCCGGGATCGCGAAGGGGAAGGCAAGGGCGAGGTGCCCGATGTGGTTGAGCGTGCCCTGAAAGTGACCATGGCGGGCATCGCCGCCGGCATGCGAAACACCGGTTGATCCCCGGATACTGACAGCCGGCGCGGGAAAGCGCCGGCTTATCATAAACAGGAGCTTTTACCTTGGCATTGTCGGAACGACTGTCCAATTTCCTGGCCCGCAAGGCCATCCCCTACCGCCAGATCAACATCCAGCCAGCCGAAAACCTCGATGCTGCCGTGATTGCCTCCGGCAGATCCCAGAGTGAGTTTGTCCGGGCCAGTCTGCTGATTGACCTTAATGGCGTGGTGATGGCGGTTCATCGTTTTGACAGTGCACTCGATCCCGACGCCGTCAGCCGTTTCACCGAACGACGCCTCCAGCCGTTGACCGCCCGCCAAACCTCGCACCTGTTTGCCGATTGTCAGCCAGGCTTTGTACCGCCCCTGGGCGCCCCGTGGGATCTGCCAGTGATCCTGGATGAGGACGTGGCCTCGGCGGAACAGGTGATCTTTACCGGGGGCAGTGACGACACACTGGTCAGCATGGACGGCCGTTCCCTGCGCCTGGCGCTGGCCGGAGCCCGCAGTGGGCATATCGTGATCCGGGGGCAGGGCAGCGAGAAAGCCGCCGGCCTGACCCTTGAGGAAGTCGCCGACAGGCTGCAGAAGCTCTACCGGTTGCCGCCAATGCCGGCGCTGGCGCTGCGTATTCTGCGTCTGACGGCTGATAACAATGCCACTGCCCGGCAACTGGCCGAGCTGATTGAATTCGACCCCAGCCTGACCGCCCAGATCCTGCGTTACGCCCGATCCGCCCTGTTTAACTATCCGGGCAAGATCCACTCGGTGCAGGAGGCGGTCACTCGCGTGCTCGGGTTCGATCGGGTGGCCCACATTGCCCTCGGGATTGCCTCGGTACGTGCCTTCGATGTGCCCCGGGATGGCGCCCTGGGAATGGACAACTTCTGGCGCCATTCACTGTACTGCGCGTTTCTGACCCAGGGGCTGGCCGAGGCGAGCGGTCGGGACAAAGGCCTGGGCTACCTGTGTGGCCTGCTGCACAACTTTGGGCTGCTGTTGGTGGGCCACCTGTTCCCCGCCGAGTTTGACGAGCTTAACGCCCTGCGGGAGACCAATCCGGACGCCAGCATGCACGCGTTGGAGCAGGAAGTGTTTGGCCACAGCGCGGAGCCGGACATCCTGGCGGTCGGGCATGGCGCCATTGGCGGCATCCTGCATCGCTTGTGGCAGTTGCCCGAGCCGGTGATCAAGGCAGCCGGCATGCACCAACATCCGGGCTATCGGGGCGATCATGAGGATTACGTCTGGCTGGTCCAGTTGGCGAACGCCCTGCTCAAGGAACAGGGCGTGGGTGATGAATTTAATCCGGACGACACCGCTGGGTTATCAGCCGCTTTGGGGCTGTCGCCGGCCGCAGTAGAGCGGGTTCAGCAGGATGTGGCGCGGGTTGCCTCGGACCTGGATGTTCTGGCATCCTCCCTCGCCCGGTAGAGTAGATCAGCCAATGTTTCGAGCCCGGGCTTTCTCTGTGGGCTACGACTTCGGTATAATCCTCACCCGTTTTTGGTTCGGTGCGCCAATGGTCATTGCCGGCAGCAAAAAAGCTGCCGCCAACGTATCGGTCTTTGTCGTAGCTTTTCCAAAGATATACAAGACAATGGGAGCACAAGGTATATGCGAATTATCATGTTAGGTGCGCCGGGCGCCGGTAAGGGTACACAGGCTCAGTTTATTACCGAGCGTTTCTCCATTCCCCAGATTTCTACCGGTGACATGCTGCGTGCCGCAATCAAGGCTGGCTCCGAGCTGGGTGAGAAGGTCAAGGAAGTCATGGCCAGCGGTGGTCTTGTTTCCGACGACATCATCATTGCCCTGATTGAAGAGCGCATTCAGCAGCCGGACTGCAAGAACGGGTTCCTGTTGGACGGTTTCCCCCGCACCATTCCCCAGGCGGAAGCCCTGAAAGATCAGGGTATCGACATTGATTATGTGGTTGAGATCGCCGTCGATGACGAGGAAATCGTCAGCCGCCTGTCCGGTCGTCGCGTACACGAGGGCAGTGGTCGTATCTATCACGTGAAATACGATCCCCCCAAGGAAGACAACAAGGACGACCAGACCGGCGAGCCGCTGGTTCAGCGTGAAGACGACAAGGAAGAGACGGTTCGCAAGCGCCTGCAGGTTTACCATGATCAGACCGCGCCGCTGGTGGATTTCTACCAGCAGTGGGCCGACAAGGCACCGTCCGAGGCGCCTGAATACGTTCGGGTTGAAGGCGTTGGCAGCATGGACAGCATCCGGGACGAAATTCTGTCCAAACTCAAGTAAACCTCGTTGAGGAAGCCCCGGAGGCATGGATTCTGTGAAGTTATTGGCACTGGACACGTCTTCGGAAGGCTGCTCGGCCGCGTTGTGGCTTGATGGCCAGATCACCGAGCGGTTTGAAGTGGCACCGCGCGGTCATACCCGCCTTTTGATGCCCATGGTCCGCGAACTGCTTGCGGAGCAGGGGCTTTCCCCCTCGGATCTTGACGCCCTGGCGTTTGCCCGTGGCCCAGGCTCGTTTACCGGCTTGCGTATCGCCACCGGCGTGATCCAGGGTATGGCCTGGGGACTCGACCTGCCCGTGGTGCCGGTGTCCTCTCTGGCGGCTGTGGCGCTCAATGCCATTGAGCAGCAATCACTGGGTGAGGGCGACGGTATTGCGGTGGCCTTTGATGCGCGCATGGGGGAAGTCTACTGGGGTACCTTTGTGTGCCGTGATGGCCTGCCTGAAGCACTTGGCAATGAGCGGGTGTGCCCGCCCGAGGCTGTGGCTCTGCCTGAGTCAGGGGCCGGCGTGTCCGGACACTGGTTCGGCGCTGGCCAGGGCTGGAAATACCGGGACGCCATGCCCCAGGCTGTGACGGAGCATATCAGCGGCATGGACGACTCCTTGGTGCCCCGGGCTGCCCAGGTCGCTCGCCTGGCTGAACGGGGATTCCATAATGGCGAGGCGGTCAGCGCCGACCAGGCCCAGCCGGTCTATGTCCGGGACGAAGTGACCTGGAAGAAGCTGCCCGGGCGGTAGTAAAACTCCCTCACTTTCCATCCTGCCCGGATTCTTCCATAATGCTTTTGATGACTCATTATCGTTACGGTGATCGCCCATGATCGGCGGTATCAATTCGGCCAATTATCCCCAGGTCCAGTCGGGCAACAACACGCCTGCTCGTGAGCGTGGGGAGAACGCACGTGCGTCTGCCGCATCGCCGATGGCCGATGCGGTGGAATCCGCACGCCGGGATCTGGGTGCACCGGCCCAAAGCCGCGACGGCGCTCCTCAGGGCCAGAACGCCAGCGAATCCCAGGAGTTCCTGCCCCGCCGGGTTGAGGCTCGTCGGGCCGCAGAAGATGCTCGCCTGGAAATCTTCCGCGCGGACGATGTGTCGCCTTCGGCCGCCCGCGCCCTGTCGACTTTTGCCGGTGTGGCTGCCGCTGGCCAGGAATACGAGAATGGCTCAGTGCTGACCGGCATTGATATCATGGTCTGATGCCGGATTCCCTTTCCTCTCCCTTGTCTCCCGAATTGATCAACATCCTTGCCGTGGGCTGCACGCCCCTTGGTGATCAGAACGCCGGTCAGGCGCTTGCCCGTGACCTGGGCTTAACCTGGCTGGGGTCGGTGCTCCCGAAAAAAATCCGTGACTTTGAACTGTTGCTGCTTTTCGACGAACAGGGCCTGGCCCTGCAGGTCACCGGTAAAGGTGCGCCGGGCCCGGTGCGGGCGGAATTTGTGACCGGCAAGATGGGGTATCGGCGCGAACATGGCGGCGGAGCCGGGCAACTGGTGGCCAAGGCCGTGGGGTTGCAGAAAACCCAGGCGCCATTGCATGTGCTGGATGCCACTGCCGGTCTGGGTCAGGATGCCTTTGTCCTGGCGGGGCTGGGGTGTCGTGTCACCCTCTTGGAACGCAACCCGGTAATCCATGCCCTGCTGGCCGATGGCCTGGCCCGGGCGGCCCTGAACCCGGATTGCGCTCCGATTGTGGCGAGGATGGAGCTGAAACCCGGCAGTTCCATTGAGTGGTTACAGCAAGCCGGGCCGGACGTCGCCGATGTAATTTACCTGGACCCCATGTTTCCCCACCGGGACAAGTCCGCCCTGGTGAAAAAAGAAATGCAGGTCTTCCGACGTGTGGTGGGTGACGACGACGATTCCAGTGAGTTGCTGGCGGCCGCGTTGGCCAGTGCCCGTTACCGGGTGGTGGTGAAGCGCCCACGCAAGGCGCCTGCCGTGGAGGGCCCGGAACCGGCCACCCGCATCGAAGGCAAAAGCAGCCGCTACGACATCTACGCCCTCAAGGCCCTGCCAGGCTAGACCCGCCGCTCAAGTCAGGCATCCATCATGGTGATCTGCTGGATCGCCTGCTGCTTCTCCACACTCAGTACCAGCCGGGCGTCTTCCGCGACCTGCTCCAACACTTCGTGATAAACCAACAAGCCCTGCTCATTGGCTTCCAAAACGCCGTTTTCCTGCATGTTGGCAATGAAGTTGCGGAACAGGGTCTTGTCGAAGAACTCCGGCGCATTCAGCCCGAACAGGATCGACATACGTTCGGCCAGCAGCGTACTTTGCTCTTCCAGCTCTTCGGCGGTCAGTGTGCCGGACCCGTATTTGCGCAGAATGCCCAGCACAAGGTGGTAGCGCTCCAGGGTCTGGATGATAAACCGGGCCAGGATTCGCACTCGCAGCATCTCATCGGTGCCTTCCTCCGGACGCCCGATGCGGTCGTTTTCCAGCTGGTGCAGCAGGCCCCGCTCAATCAATACGTCAATCCAGTGCTGGATAACGGTTTCAATCTCCTCCCGGGGATAGTGCAGGAACAGCTCCGACTGCAGGTAGGGGTAGGCGGCGGTCGCCAGGAAAACAATCTTTTCGCGGCGAAGGCTGGGCCGGGTCTCGAACAGGCTGGCAATCAGGGCCGGCAGCGCGAACAGGTGCTGGATGTTGTTCCGGTAATAGGTCATCAGGATGGCGTTGCGACCTTCCAGGGCGATGATGTCGCCCAGCTTCTGGGGCTGGCGGATCACCAGGCCCATGTTTTCGCAATACGCCAGCCAGTCCCGCCCGCTGCCGTCGGGCAGTGTTACGGTGTCTGCGTAGGGGTAGGCCCGTAAGAGGTTGGCGTACTGATCCATCAGGCGGATCAACTGGCCCTCGTCCATGGCCATGCGTTCGGTGCCCAGCAGGGTAGTGGCGGTAAGGCCAATGGGGTTCACTGCCACGGCGGCATTGATGCCACTGGCCACACGCCCGGCCAGGTCATTCACTACCTGGGGGAGCCACGAGGGGCGGTAATCCTCGCTGTAGGTTTCCGTGCGCCAGTTCGGGTGATCTTCATCCAGCACGTCGGCCAGGTGCAAAGGCTCGCCAAAGTTTACGGACACTTTGCCAAAGGAGTGGCGCAGCTTGCGGGCGGTTTTTGCCAGCCCCAACACGCTCTCTTTCTGTTTCTTCTTGCCCCGCAGCTCGCCCAGATAGGATCGCCCTTCCATGACCTTCTCATAGCCAATGTAGACCGGCACAAATACGATGGGTTTGCGGTGATCGCGCAGGAAGCTGCGCACGGTCATGGCCAGCATGCCGGCGCGCGGTTGCAGCATGCGCCCGGTACGGGAGCGCCCGCCCTCGACAAAGTATTCCACCGAATAGCCCCGGGTGAAGATCACGTGCATGTATTCGTTGAACACGGTGGCGTACAGCGGGTTATCCCGGAAGCTCCGGCGCATGAAAAAGGCGCCGCCCCGGCGCAGGATGGGGCCAACGATGGGCATATTCAGATTGATGCCGGCGGCAATGTGGGGCGGCATCAATCCGTTGCGGTAGAGCACGTAGGACAGCAGAAGATAGTCCACGTGGGAGCGGTGGCAGGGCACATAGACCACGGCGTTGTCCTGGGCCGCTTCCCGGGCAATTTCTATGTTGTGCACATCCACGCCATCGTAGATCCGGTTCCACAGGCGGGATAGAAGCCGCTCCAGCACCCTGATGGCGACCACCGACATATTCGCGGCAATCTCGTCGGCGTATTTGTAGGCCCTGCGGCGAACCTTATGCTGCGGAACCTTGTCTGTGGCCGCCGTTTTCTGGATTGACTCTTTTACCGCCTGGGACCGAATCAGTCCATCCACAAGGGTGCGGCGGTGGGATAGATCGGGGCCCAATACCGCCTGACGCACCCGGCGGAAATAGGTGCGAAGGAGCCGTGCCAGCTTGCGGTTGGCCTTGGCCTCGTTGTCCCGGTATTCGTCAATGGTTTCCTGGAGCGACAGCGGTTGGCCGAACTGCACATAGGTATTGCGCCCGTGCAGAAGAATGATCAGGAACTTCTGCAGGCGACCGGCCACCGACCAGTTATCTGACAGCAGCAGTTTGACCAGGGATCGCTCTTTGTCGGGTGCCCGGCCCCAGAGCATGGCCACGGGAACCACCTGTACTTCCTGTTCCGGGTGCTCCAGGCCAAAGCGCACCAGTTCGTTGAATTCGTCGGTGGCCACCAGCTTTTGGCGGCGCCCCCGGAACAGGCCGGTAATGCGCTTGTACAGGAAGAAAAAGGCATGGCCTGGACCATCCTTGACTGGCAACGTGTCGTGGGACCCCGGCAGTTTGGCTCGACGCACTTCCTGCTCCAGCACCAGCCGGCTGGACAGGGAGCGGTACTGAAGCACGTAGCAAACCGGTTTGTCCGGGTCCAGGCCCAGCGCTTCCAGGGTGTTGCCGCTTACATCAGTCCTGACCCACAAAAACAGGATTTTGCGAAGAAGAGACAGGATCAGGTTACGAACGCCCTGGTAAAATCGCATGTAAAGGTTTCTCCGGCCCTGGGAACAGGCCACAAGTCTACCGGGTTGTGTGAGGGTGGCAAAGCCTGGCAATTCTTGTGGATGTTGAAGATGTGGTACATTTCCCGGCACGCAAATCAGTGGTTGGCAGAGTAGGGTTTATGGTGGATAACGGATCGGATTGGTTGCCGGGCTGGTCGGAGGCCTCGCCAGAGGACGGGGACCTGCTGCTGGCATTTTCCGGAAACGCGATCCTGAAGCCAAGGGACGACTGGTTCCTCACTTGGGGTGGCCCGGAAATGGGCGACAGCCGGCCCGAGGCCCTGGCCATGGGCAGCTGGCGCGGGCGCAAGGTGTTTGTCACCGAACTGCCCGATCCCGGCTTGCCGGGGTTTGAATTGCTGACCCTGCGCGAAGCCCTGCTTGAACGCCCGGATTCCCCGGCTGACCTGCTCAATACCGGCTTCCAGATCTGGCAATGGTGGCAGGACCATCGCTTTTGTGGTCGCTGCGGGGAGCAAACCGGCCCCCATCCCCGGGAGCGGGCTCGCTGGTGCTCGCGCTGCAATATGCCCTGGTACCCGCGCATTGCTCCTTGCGTCATTACCGTGATCCGCCGTGATGACCGCTTCCTGCTGGCCAAATCCTCCCGCGTGACCCGCAACTTCTATAGCCTCATTGCCGGCTTCGTGGAGCCGGGCGAAAATCTGGAGCAGGCCGTGGCCCGGGAAGTGAAAGAGGAAACCGGGTTGGAAGTTGAAAACATCCGCTACCAGGCGTCCCAGCCCTGGCCTTTTCCGCACCAATTGATGGTGGGCTTCTTCGCCGATTACCGCAGCGGTGAATTGCGTTTGCAGGAAGATGAACTGGCCGACGCCGGCTGGTTCACCGTGGAGGATCACCCACCGGTGCCGCCGTCCACCACCATCGCCGGACGACTGATTCGCGCCATGAAAGCCGAGATTACCGGCCAGGGAGGCGAGAAAGCCCGTGACTGATCGGTGCCCCCGGGTGTTGGTGTTTGATTCCGGCGTTGGCGGCTTGAGTGTGGCTGACTGCATTCATCGTGCGCGTCCGGATGTGGAGCTGGTCTACCTGGCTGATAACGCTGGTTTCCCCTATGGGGGCCAGCCGGAAGAGGTGGTAGTGGAACGTTGCTGTCACCTGATTGAGCAGTCCCAGGCCGAGCTTCTCTGTGATGTGATTGTGGTGGCCTGCAATACCGCCAGTACCGTCGTGCTGCCGGCCTTGCGGGCCCGTACCGACATTCCGGTGGTGGGCGTCGTGCCCGCCATTAAACCGGCAGCGGCTTGCAGCAAAAATCGCCGGATCGGTGTTCTGGCCACCCCCGCCACCATTCAGCGGCCCTATCTGGAGGACCTGATCCAGGCCTTTGCCGCCGACTGCGAGATTGTCCGGGTCGGCAATCCGGATCTGGTGTGCTGGGCTGAAGGGTTGGTGGCCGGCATTGAGCCGCCTCGCGAGGGAATTGAGCGAGCGTTGGCCCCGTTGCGAGAGACGGGTGTCGATACCGTGGTGCTTGGCTGCACTCATTACCCGTTATTGCTGCCGTGGCTTCGGGCCAGCCTGCCGGACGTCATTACGTGGATGGATTCGGGCGAAGCCATTGCCCGGCGTGTCGATTGCCTGCTGGAGCAGGGCGGCTTCAAGTCAGGCTCCGATTGCCGGCCGGTCGGCGAGAGCGTGGTAGTCCGGCTAACCTTTAGCGGCCCCATGCCGGCCAACATCCATCGCTTCATGCGTGAACTGGGGCTCAGCGTCGCGCACACAGGTCAATGAACCCGGACGAGCCCCCGTGTATGCTGTACACTTCGTTCGCCGCTGGTACTCGCTGCCTGGACTGCTTAAGATGTGTTCTGGCAAGATTATGCGCCGCATTTTGGGTAAAATCGCTGCCAACAACCTGTAAGGAATCTGTTGAATGAGTCAAACAATTATCATCGCTGATGATCACCCGCTGTTCCGGGCAGCTTTGAAGCAGGCGGTTAATCAGGCAGTGCCGGATGCCAACACCGTTGAGGTCGACAGCATCAAGTCACTGCAGGCAGCGGTGGAATCCCATCCGGATGCAGATCTCATTCTTCTGGATTTGACCATGCCCGGTGCCCATGGCTTCTCGGGGCTGGTGTTTATGCGCGGGCAGTACCCGGGGTTGCCGGTGGTGGTTGTGTCCGGCTCCGAAGATCTCCAGGTGATGCGCCGCTCCATTGATTATGGCGCTTCCGGTTTCATTCCCAAGTCCGCACCCCTGCCCACCATCACCCTGGCCATCCAGGCCGTGCTTGAAGGCGATGTCTGGCTGCCAGACGGTGTGGCTGAAAAGATCGAACGCATGCAGGCCGAGGCAACCGATTTCTCCGACCGCCTGGCTTCGCTGACGCCCCAGCAGTTCCGGGTACTGGGTATGCTGGCCGAGGGCTTGCTCAACAAGCAGATTGCCTACGACCTGGACGTTTCCGAGGCCACCATCAAGGCCCATATTACCGCTGTTTTCCGCAAGCTGGGCGTGCGTAACCGCACCCAGGCGGTGATTGCCATCCAGCAGATGGAAATTGACCCGGCGGACCAGTCACTGTCTGGTGATTAAGGTCAGACGGCTTTCGGCCGGAAACGGTCAATGAAGCAGTCAATAAAAAAGGGAGCCGAGGCTCCCTTTTGCGTTTCAGGCCGGAGTTATTTCTTGGCGTACCCCAGCTTCTTGTCCACCAGGTTGAACCGGTCCTTACCTTGCTGCCAGAGATCAAAATTCTCCAGGAACTGGTCGGTCAACGCGCGCTTCCAACCGATGAAATCCCCGGCCATGTGGGCGCTCATCGTGACGTTTTCATAGTCCCACAGCGGGTGGTCTTCCGGTACAGGCTCTTCTTCGAAAACGTCCAGGCCGGCGCCGGCGATCTCGCCATTATCCAGGGCGCTGATCAGATCGTCGGTTTTGACAATCGGGCCGCGGCCGATGTTGATGAGCCGGGCGCTGTTTTTCATGGCTTTGAAAGCTTTCTGGTCGAACAGGCCCTCGGTCTGCGGTGTCAGCGGCGCGGCAATGACCACGAAATCCGCCTGGGGCAACTGATCGAACAGGTCGTCGTTGCTGTGAATGGCCTCAAAGTCCGGGTCGTCGGTCTTGGCCTTGCGGGCAATGCCATGGGGTTCCATGCCGATGCCCCTGGCCAGGCGGGCAATCTGGTGGCCGATGGAACCGGCGCCCACCACCAGCACCCGTTTCTTGTGCACCAGCTCTGTGTCGCGGTGCTTCCACTGGTGCTTTTGCTGCAGCCGGATGTTTTGCGGGAAGTCCTTGGCAAACATCAGCATGGTGCAAGCCACGTACTCGGCAATGCCCCGGTCAAAAATGCCCCGGGCGTTGGTTACGGTTACGTCACTTTCAATCAATGCAGGAAACATCAGGGCATCCACTCCGGCACTGGTGGCGTGGATCCACTGAAGCTTGTCAGCACAGGACCACGCGGCCTCCAGCGCCTCGGTTCGGAAATCCGTAACCATCATCACATCGGTGCCGGGAAGCGTGTCCCGCAACGTTTGCTCATCACTGGCGAAGCGGACTTCGGCCCGCGCCTGCACGTCTTCGATGCCTGGTGGTGCGTCCTCGCCAGGAGCGGTAAGTACGGTTACGACCGGTTTGCTGGATGCTGTCATCTGACCTCCGATGAGCCTGATGTTAAGGAATTAATCTGGTTACAGTCTGGTTCCCGATACAACGCTGGTCAACCCGCTTGCTCCCGCCTGTGTAACTGGCTAACCTGCAGGGACAGCGATCAAGTCACCCTGCCTTCTGGAGGTGTGTATGGCAGAAGCCCCGAACAAGGAAATCGGCCAACCCAAGCCGCGCAAAATGAAGTACCGCAAAGCCAAGGCCAGCTGGAACCCAGCTATGCAGGCCATTCCTGTGTCGGGGATCCGACGCCTGGTGAACATGGCGTCGAGCATGAAAGACGTTATCCATCTTTCCATCGGGCAGCCGGACCTGCCCACGCCCAAACACATTATTGATGCCTACGTGGACGCCCTGAACGCGGGCCAGACCGGCTACACCATGGACGCCGGCCTACCGGAGCTACTCGTCGCGCTTCGGGATTATTATGGCAAGCGTTACAACCGCAAGCTGACCCGGGACAACATACTGATCACCAGCGGTGCCACCGAGGCACTGTACCTGGCAATTTCGGCGACATCGGCGCCGGGCCGCCAGTTCCTGGTAACCGACCCGTCGTTCCTCCTGTACGCGCCGCTGATCCGGATGAACGGCGGCGAGGTGAAGTACATTCCCACCCGGGCGGAGAACAACCACCAGCTGGATCCCGATGAGGTTATCCGGGCCATGGGCTCGCGCACCTTCGCGCTGATGCTGAACAACCCGAATAACCCGACAGGCGCGGTCTACCCTCGCAGCACCGTGGAGACCATCCTGGAGGAGTGCGCCTACCGGGGCATCCAGGTCTACGCCGATGAGGTGTACGACCACATGGTGTTCGATGATGACGACTTTGCCAGTGTCCTCAACTGCTCCATGGACCTGGACAACATCATGTGCATCAGTAGCTTCTCCAAGACCTACAGCATGGCTGGGCTGCGCGTGGGCTGGGTGATTTCCAGCCAGGCGGCGATCAAGTCCCTGCGGCGCTACCACATGTTCACCACCTCGGTGGCTAATACACCGGCCCAGTTTGCCGGCGTGGCGGCGTTGACCGCTGATCAGAAGTGCGTGAACGACATGGTGGACATCTACCGGGAGCGTCGGGACAAGATCGTGGAGTTGATCGACCAGACGCCACACATGACCGGCTATAAACCGGGCGGGGCATTCTACGCCTTCCCGAACCTGCCACCCCACGTCGACGGTTCCGATCTGGCCCTGAGGATGCTCAAGGAGACCGGCGTTTGTGCTGTGCCGGGGGATGCCTTCGGCGACAACTGCACGAATGCCCTGCGCTTCAGTTTCGCCACCAGCGTGGAGAAGATGGAAGAAGCGTTTGACCGCATCATTCCCTGGATGGCCAAGCAGCAGTTCTAACGCGCCATGGCCGCTATGGACTCTGTGATGGTGCAATGCCCCTACTGTTGGGAGATGCTGGAGATCAGCATCGACCCTTCAGTGGTGGATCAGGAATACGTGGAAGATTGTCAGGTTTGCTGCCACCCGATCCTGCTGGCCGTGCACATTGATGAGCAGCAGGTGCCGACAGTCGAGGCCCGGGCCGAAAACGAGTAAGTTAACGATTCAATAACCGGGACACAGAGATCATGTTGAGAACAAAACTGCGCGGGGTGCTGTTACTGGCAGGTACCATGATGGCCTTGTTGGTCAGTGGCTGTGCCAGCATGGCGCCTTACTCCATTTCCGAAGCTGAGATTGAGGATCACCTGAAGAAGGCGGTCTCGGATTTCGATCGCCAACAGCTGCAAAGCGGGTCTCCGCTTAGCCTGAGCCTGAGCGATGCCGACATCACCCTGGGGCCGGATGGCCGTAACGTGGCGGTGATCGTTCTGCGAGGCCAGGTGGCGCTCAATGCATTGATGGCCAAACTGCCGGTGGACCTGGCCCTGAAAGTTGAAGGCTCTCCGGTGTATGACAGCGAGGAAAAAGCGGTCTACGTGCGCCGGTTGCAGTTGCTGGAAAGCTCCATCGATTCGCCGTTTTTCAGGGGGGACCTGGCACCGGTGACCGACTCGGTGATGCGGGTGGTCTCCCAGATGCTGGAAACCATGCCGGTGTACCGGCTGGATGAAAGCGACCTGAAGCAGCGGATGTTCGGCATGGTGCCGATGGATATCCGGGTTGCGCCGGGGCGGCTGGAGTTTGTGATGGCTGAGTGAGAAGCCCTAAACGAGTCTTGCAAAAGAAAAGGGGAGTGACCAATGTCACTCCCCTTTTTAATGCAAAAAGAGAATAGGGGCCGTCTCAGGAGCCGCGCAGGCGTTTGCAGACAGCGTCACCGATTTCCCGGCTGGTTCGTTGCTGGTTGCCGCACTCTGCCAGGTCTGCGGCCATGGCGTCGAACAGTTCCTGGCCGGCCAATGCCAGGGAGGGATCTTTTCGCCCCAGCCATTCAAGCATGCGTGCGGTGGTAAACAGCATGGCTGTCGGGTCAGCGATGCCCTGGCCAGCTATATCCGGTGCACTGCCATGCGTGGGCTCGAACATGGAGGGCATGTTCGGATTGGTAGGGTTCAGGTTGCAGGACGGAGCAATCCCCATGCCGCCAGACAGCACCGCTGCCAGGTCGGTCAGGATGTCCCCTTGCAGGTTACTGGCCACCACCACGTCGAAGGCCCAGGGGCACTGCACAAACTTCATGCAGGCGGCGTCCACCAGTTCATGGTGGACTGCCACATCGGGGTATTCCTTGCTGATTTCCTCGAACGCTTCGGTGTACATATCGCCCCAGTGGCGCAGGGCATTGCGTTTGGTGATCAGGCACACCTGGCTCTCGCAGGTGCGGCCATCAAGGGTCCGGAAGCTGCGGGTGCGTCCTTCCTGCAGGCGGTCAGCCGCACGCTTCCTGGCCTGGTCAAAGCCATAGCGGATAATCCTGTCGGTCGCCTTGCGGGTAAACACCTCCAACTGAGTGGCCACTTCGTCTGGAGTGCCCTTGCGCAGGCGGCCGCCCTGGCTGACGTACTCGCCCTCGCTGTTTTCCCGGATGACCAGCATGTCGATGTCCTTGGCCCGTTCGTCCTTGAGGTACTGACGGGCGCCGGGGAGTAACCGTGCCGGGCGTTCGCACACCCACTGGTCAAAGTTTTTGCGCATGTCCAGCAGCGGGCCCAGGGAAACCGCGTCAGACAGCAGGTAGCGGTCCGGGTCATCCGCAGGGCCGGGATCGCCGAGCGCGCCGAGCAGAATGGCCTGGTAATCACGGAGTTGATCCAGCGCATCCGCCGGCCAGGATTCACCGTGTTGCTCGTGCCAGGCATGCGATGGCCAGGGGAAACGAGTCCACTCCAGCGCCAGATCGTGCTTGGCACGAAGTACTTCCAGGCAGCGTACTGCCTCGGCGATGACCTCCGGGCCAATACCGTCCCCGGGTGTGATTGCAATGCGCGTGGTTTCGGCCATTCAGTAACCTCCAGGTAACCAAGTTTCTTAATGCGGCCCGCTTCCAGTGTAGTCCTCGCGGGACCAGATGCCAGTTACCTATACGTCTGATAGGTAAAGGATGTTTTACCAAGTGAGGGTTGGTCACTATAGTGGGATTCAGTTGATTCCTTTTATTATGTGTATACATTTAGGGCATGTGTCTAATCTGGAGAGTCCGTGGAAAAGCCAGACGTATTATTTGACGAATCGCACTGCGAGCAGTGCGCCTGTGGAACCGGGCTGGACTTCTCGTTCAGCTTTGCCTTTCAACCGATTGTGGATGCCGTTACCAAAAGCGTCTTTGCCTACGAGGCGCTGGTTCGCGGGGTGGAAGGCGAAGGTGCCATGTCGGTGCTCTCGAAGGTGAATGAGGCAAACCGGTATTCGTTTGACCAGATTTGCCGGGTAAAGGCGGTCAAGCTGGCGGCGAAGCTGGATATGCAGGCATTGCTCAGCATCAATTTCATGCCCAATGCCGTTTACAAGGCCGAGTACTGCATTCGCACCACCCTGGCAGCAGCGAGGACCTACAACTTCGACACCCGCAAGATCATTTTCGAGCTGACCGAAGGCGAAAACCTCTCCTCGGTGGAGCATCTGACCTCCATCATAGAGGCCTATCAGGAAATGGGCTTCAGCACCGCGATTGATGACTTCGGCGCCGGCTACTCCCGCTTCAACATCATGATGGCCAGCCCGCCGGATTTGCTTAAACTGGATATGGGTCTCGTGCGTAATGTCCATGACGAGCCTAACAAACAGGCCGTGGTTGCGGGCATCATCACCATGATGCGCCAACTGGGTGGCAGGATTGTGGCCGAAGGTGTGGAAACGCCGGAAGAGTACTTCTGGCTGCGCTCACAGGGGATCACCCTGTACCAGGGGTTCCTGTTTGCCAAACCCGGCTTTGAATGCCTGCCCGAACCTGTCTGGCCGGATTGATTCATCACTAACAGGGGCTGAGAGTGTTCTATCGCCTGATTACCCTTATTGGCGGTCTGGTCTTTGTCGCCGCATTGTTTGGTCTGATCTGGTTTTTCTGCAAGAAATTCCTGCAGCACCAGGGTGTGACCGAACAAGTAGATGACCGCGCCACCGTACTGGCCACCTGGACTTTCGCGGGTGTGGCCGTAGGGCTGGTCTTTGCCGTGGTTGGCGCCTTTGTGCTTGGCCCCTGGGCCTTCTACCGCACCTTGCGGGGGCATGACGTGGATGTCTCCGACGCTGCCGCCATCTGGTGGGGGCTCGGCATCGTGGTGCTTTCGCTGGGGATTGTTGGCGCCGGTTTCTTTGGCTTCCTGATGCTTGTCGGGGCTTACTAGGCCTGCCGCCCCGACAATTCGGTAGCGTAATAATAAATTGCCTCCTACACTGTCATACACTCGTTTGAATGTTGGCGTCCGCAGTGGCGCCCAGTGCCAGGAGTCTCACCATGGATTTTACGATTTCCCCAAAAGGGCAGGATTACCTCGACCGCGTGAAAGCGTTCATGCGGGATGAGATCTACCCGGTTGAAGCACAGTACCACCGGGAACTGGCTGCCCGGGAAAACCGTTGGGTGGTGCTGCCCGTTATCCGTGAGCTGAAAGAAAAGGCCAAATCAGCCGGCCTTTGGAACCTGTTTTTCCCGGATGAAAAATACGGCTGCGGCCTGCTGAACTCTGACTATGCCCTGATTGCCGAAGAAACCGGTCGAAGCTTCATTGCCCCGGAAATCTTCAACTGCAATGCGCCAGACACCGGCAACATGGAAGTGCTGATTCACTACGGTTCGGAACAGCAGAAAGCCGAGTGGCTCCCAAGGCTGCTCAGCGGTGAAATCCGCTCCGCCTTCTGCATGACCGAGCCGGCGGTCGCCTCCTCCGACGCCACCAACATGGAAGCCACGGCGAAGGTGGATGGTGACGAGGTTGTCCTGAACGGCCGCAAGTGGTGGAGCACCGGCATCGGGCACCCGGACTGCAAGGTTGCTATTTTCATGGGCCTGACCGACCCGGACGCCCACAAGCACCGCCGCCATTCCATGGTCCTGGTGCCCCTCGATACTCCGGGTATTACCATCGAACGCATGATGCCGGTCTTCGGTGCTTACGACGAACCCTACGGCCACGGCCAGGTGCTGTTTGATAACGTACGCCTGCCCAAGACCGCCTTCATTGCCGGCCCGGGCCGGGGATTCGAAATTGCCCAGGGCCGCCTGGGCCCGGGCCGGGTCCACCACTGCATGCGTGCCATCGGCGCCGCCGAGCGCACCCTGGAGCTTATGATCAGGCGCGCCACCAGCCGCGAGGCCTTCGGCCGGCCGCTGGCCAAACTGGGTGGCAACCCGGACATCATCGCCAACGCCCGCATGGCCATCGAACAGGCCAGGCTGTTGACCCTCAAGTGCGCTTGGGCGCTGGACACTAAAGGCATTGAGGGCGCGTTGCAGGAAGTCTCGATGATCAAGGCGGTGGTACCCCAGATGCTTCAGAACATCGTGGACGATGCCATCCAGATTCATGGGGGAGCTGGCGTCAGTGACGATGATTTCCCGCTCACTGCCCTGTTTGGTTACGCGCGGGTACTGCGCCTGGCGGATGGCCCGGATGAAGTTCACCGTGCGATGGTGGCGCGCCTTGAGCTTCGCAAGTATCAGGCTTGAATCCGCCGGCTTCCCTATTTGAGGCAATCCCCGGAGAGAGATATGACACAGATTGATCAGGCGGTCGGTATCCGCGAAGGCGAAGAACTGGATGCCGCAGCCGTAGACCGGTTCATGAAGCAGGCAGTGCCCGGGCTGGCAGGAGACCCAACGATTCGTCAGTACCCCGGTGGCGCTTCCAACCTGACCTACCAGGTGGATTATGGAGACCGGTCATTCGTGCTGCGCCGCCCGCCTTTCGGCAAAGTCGCCAAATCTGCCCACGACATGCTGCGGGAAGCCCGGGTGATGGCGGCGCTAAAACCGGTATATCCCTACGTGCCAGAGATTGTGGCTACGTGCCACGACCATGATGTGATCGGCTGTGACTTCTATGTGATGGAGCGCCTGAAGGGCATCATCCTGCGCCAGGATTTTCCCAAAGACCTGGCGCTCACCGAGGACGAAACCCGCAAGCTGTGCCTGAACGTGATCGACAAACTGGTGGACCTGCACCGGGTGGATGCCAAGGATGCGGGACTGGCCGAACTGGGCAAGGGCCCCGGCTATGTAAAACGCCAGATTGGCGGCTGGAGTGACCGCTTTCGCAAGGCCCGCACCGACGATGTGGGGGACTTTGAGGCGGTGATGAGCTGGCTGGACGACAAGATGCCCGAGGACATCGCCCAGGCCGTCATCCACAACGACTACCGTTTCGACAATGTGGTTTTGAACCCCGACAACCCGTTCGAGGTGATCGGCATCCTGGATTGGGAAATGGCCACCATTGGCGACCCGCTGATGGATCTGGGTAACAGCCTGGCCTATTGGATAGAGGCGGACGACGAAGCCCCATTCCAGATGCTGCGGCGCCAGCCCACCCATCGGCCAGGCATGCTCACCCGCAAGGAAGTAGTGGATTACTACATGGAGCAGTCGGGTTTCAGGGTGGAGAACTTCGATTTTTACGAAATCTACGGTCTTTTTCGGCTCGCGGTGATTATCCAGCAGATCTATTACCGCTACTATCATGGTCAGACCAACGACAAACGTTTCGCCGCGTTTGGCCATGCCGCCAATTATCTTGAGCAGCGGTGCCAGCGGCTGATCAGGGAGAGTGACCTTTAATGGCAAGCATCTATTTGATTCGTCATGGCCAGGCCAGTTTTGGCGCCGAGAATTACGACCAGTTGTCCTCGCTGGGCTGGGAGCAGGGCAGGGTGTTGGGCCGCCATCTGGCGCGGAGTGTGGAGCCGGGGCTGGTGGTTGGCGGCAACATGCAGCGCCACAGCGAGACCGTGGAAGCCATTGCCACCGGATTCGGTTCGGGGCTGCCCTCCATGCAGGTGTTGGAAGGCCTGAATGAATTTGATCACCTCGATGTGATCAAAGGACTGCGCCCAGAATGGGCCGACCGGGCAGCCATGATGCGGGACCTTGCCGATTTTCCCAAGCCGGCGAAAGCGTTTCAGCAGACCTTTGAGAAAGCCGTGGCCCGTTGGGCCAGTGGCGATCATGACCAGGATTACATTGAAACCTGGCAGGCATTTCGCGCACGTGTGCTGGCCACGGTCGATGAATTGATCGAGTTGGCCAATGGGGCGGACGTCCTAGTGTCCACTTCCGGTGGCCCTATTTCCGTGACGATTGGTGACCTGCTGGATCTTTCGAACGAGAAAGTCCAGGCACTGAACAATGTGATGGCCAATACCGGCGCGTCACGTCTGCTCTATTCCGGCGGGCGGCGAAGCCTGTCGGTGTTCAACAACTACAGTCATCTGGAGGTGGAGGATCCTGCCCTGGTGACCTTCCGATAGCTCATTCATAACAACAAAACGGAGAATTCATGAGCCAAACCAACCTTTTTGACCTGACCGGCCGTGTTGCACTGGTTACCGGTGCCAGCAGGGGTATCGGCGAAAGCGTCGCACGCACACTGGCGGATTACGGTGCCCACGTGATCGTTTCGAGCCGCAAGATCGACGCCTGTGAAGCCGTGGCCCAGAGCATCCGGGAAGGGGGCGGCAGCGCCGAGGCGGTTGCCTGCCATATTGGCGAAATGGAACAGATCGACGCAATTTGGGATCACATTGGCAAAACCCACGGCAAGCTCGACATTCTGGTCAACAATGCCGCCGCCAACCCCTATTTCGGGCCCATTGAAGACACAGATCTGGGCGCGTTCCAGAAAACCGTGGATGTGAATATCCGGGGCTATTTCTTCATGTGTGCCCGGGGCGCCCAGTTAATGAAAAAAGCCGGTGGCGGCTCAATCGTGAATGTGGCGTCGGTGAATGGCGTGAATCCCGGCCACTTCCAGGGCATCTACTCCATCACCAAGGCGGCGGTGATTTCCATGACCAAGTCGTTCGCCATGGAGCTGGGGCAGCAGGGCGTGCGGGTAAACGCGTTGCTGCCGGGGCTGACGGATACCAGATTTGCCAGCGCGCTGACCAGCAACGACGCCATCAAGAAACAGGCCATGGCCCATATTCCCATGAAGCGGGTGGCGGACCCGTCGGAAATGGCAGGCACCGTGCTGTATCTCGTCTCTGACGCTTCCACCTACACCACCGGCGCCTGCATCAACGCTGATGGCGGCTACCTCACCGTCTGAGCCTGTGGTTCATTACAGGCAGGTGAGAGCGCTGAAATCGCCGTTCAGCTCGCTGGCCTTCTCGATAATATGCTGGCGGTGCTCTGGCCCGCCGGCAACCAGCAGGTCGTGGATCAATACCGTCATGGCGGCGCGGCTTTCTTCCGACATGGCTTGGTATTCCTCGCCCCGGGCCTGTTCGTAGTTCACCATCAGGTTTTCAATTTGTGCCGCGAAGCCGGGCTGATTCCGGGTTTCCAGCGTCTCCAATAGCGCCTTTTGCCAGTTCCGCCGGCCATTGAGCCAGATCTCGGTTTGCTGGCCCCGGTCGGCGGACCACTCGGCAACCAGTGCCCGTTGTTGCTTGTTCATCGGGCCAAGCCAGCTCTCCAGGCGCTCGCGGGTGCGTTCGGCCCGGGCCTTTGCATTCTCATCGGCGGAACCGGCCAGCATTTCCCGCTCCAGTTCCCGGTGCTGTTCAGCCATATTGGTGGCCAGCTCCCGCACCTGTTCATCACTGAGGGTTGATAGCAGGTTCACCGTCACCGGCACCGCCTGCTGCAGGAGGGCATCGGTGAACACAAAGAACTGGCGCTGGTGATAGCGAATGGTGTCCGCCTCCGGCACGCCGGCGGCCATGTCGACTTTTAGGGTTTCCAGCCACAGCGTGTAGCGGGGCAGCTCCGCTGAGCAATGCCATTCGCGCAGGGCATCCAGATCCTGCTCAAGCTGCGTTTGCTGCGCGCTGGTCAGGGTTACATAGTCTTCCACCCACCAGACAATCCCCCAGTCGGCGAAACGATAGGCGGTACGGGTGGAACTGCACCCGACGATCAGGGCAGTCATGGCCACCAGAGCGAGTAATCGCCAGGTGGGGCGGAGCAGAGAAGCGGGCCGCATGTGGATCCCCCTTTTCAAAAGTCCGTATGGCAAAACATCGTTTGCTTGCTAAGATGTGCGCCTTCAGAGGGTGGCGCATATCTGTGCAATGTACGGGGTGTTTGCCTGTTTGGATGGTAACGAAGGCGCTCAAGGCGGAGAGAGCATGTCAAAACAGAGAGTGACACGGGTTCGACGGTTTGTGTTTGCGTTTTACATGTCTGGCATCATGTCGTTGCTGATGTCGGGGATTATTACCACGATCAACACTGGCATAAGCGACGGCTTTCTTACGCGCTGAGGAGCCGCGTTCCTGGTGGCCTGGGGTGTGGCTTTTCCGCTGGTCAGTTTTATCGCACCCCTCGCAAACAAGCTCGCCGACCGCACCATGGCGAAGTTGTTCGGCGCTGAGTGACGGCTATTGGATATTGCTTGAGCCGGTAACGCTGGACTGCGAAATGGTGGTGCCCGTCGGCGGTTGGAAGTGCAGGGAATAGAGCACCCGATCCAGCACGGCCTTGCCATTCCAGGCTGGATCGTTGTTAACCATGCCCACCACCGCCCAGGTGGTGTTGTTCTCATCGCGGGTAAATCCGGCAACGGACCGCACGTTCGCCAGCAGGCCAGTCTTGATCCGGCCTTCGCCGTCCATGCCGATGTTTTTCAGGCGATTGGCCATGGTTCCGTCCATGGCAATAATCGGCATTGAGGCCATCAGATCGGCCGCGAAAGGGCTGTTCCAAGCGTGTTGCAGAATGTCCGCGCCCTGGCGCGCGGTGATCCGGCCATGGCGGGTCAGGCCGGAGCCATTGTCGATTACCATGCCGGCGGTGTTAATTCCCTTGCCTTCCAGCCAGGTGTAGATGGCTTTGATGCCGGCCACCCGGTCGTCAAGATCGTCTTCCTGCCGTAGCTCCGCCCCGATGTTCAGCAGCATCTGGCGAGCCATTACATTGCTGCTCCATTTATTGATGTCGCGAATCATGGTCACCAGATCCGGCGAGCGGGTGCGCATAACTAGCTGCGCCTCTTCGGGCACTTCGGCGAGCCGGTTGCCACCGCTAACCTGTACACCGATGTCTGACAGCAATGAGCGGATCAGCGACGCTGAGTATTGTTCCTGGGACAGCAGCGACAGGTACTTGGAGGTCCGACAACCCTGTGGCAGCTCGCCCGTGACACGCACGGTCACCTGGTTGCCCTCGTGGAAAACCGGCGTCCAGTCAAAGTTCCGGCGGGCCGGGCAGGGTCCTTCCGGCAAGGCGGTGACCTGGTTGTCGATGGTGATTCCCTGCAATGCCGGAGCGCTCCAGGCTCGGGTGCCACGCTCATCGGAGCGAACCTGGAAATGCAGCAGGTTCAGGTTGGTGAGGTAGGCAGAAGGTTCCACCAGAAACGGAGCGTAGGGATCATCGCCGGAATCGTCGAACTTTGGAAAACCGCCGTCCACCCGGAAACGGCTGCCATCCAGCACCAGATCTCCGGTGATATGGCTGATGCCCATAGCCCGAAGCTCACCAAGGGTGGTCCACAGCCGCTCAATGGTCAGCTTGGGATCGCCACTGAAACGGACGTAGAGATTGCCATCCAGGGTGTCACCGTTCATGTGGCCATCGGTCAGGAAATCGGTGGTCCAGCGATAATTGGGGCCAAGCAGTTCAAGGGCGGCGTAGGTGGTCACCAGCTTCATGATCGAGCCGGGGCTCATCAGCTGGTCAGCGTTTACATACTGGTCAATGCCCGGGCCATTAAGGGGAATAGCGGCAACACTGAGGCCTTCGGTGGTGTGCAGGGATTGTTCGGCGTAATCCCGAACTTCCTTGGCCCAGAGTGGCGAGCCGGAAAAAGAATGACGCTCCTGAGCGGAGACGCCTTGAGCGAGGGTGCAACTGGCAGCCAATGCCAGGGCGAGCAGCTTCGACCCACGGACTTTTGCCGGCGGGAGAATCCTTTTGCGTAAGCCCTGAGCCAGCATGACGGTAGTCCTCTGTAGTCGCTCAAGTTGAAGATAGCGGATTCCGGGCCTTCGGTCCATGGCGGACAGCGCTGGAATCGGCCTATATATTACTTGAAAACCTAGCGCCAGCTGTTTGGTTTGTAAAGGATTTCGAGGGCAGGGTGTGAAATTTAATAAAAGGGTTTATGATCACGCTCCTGAATCTTCAGAAAATACCGGGAGTTAGTGGTGGTTACAGGTCAGTGTTTGTGTGGCGATATCAAATTTGAATACGACGGCCCGCTGGGGCCCATCGCACTTTGCCACTGCAGCCAGTGCCGCCGTGCCCATGGCAGCGCGTTTTCCGCCAGTGCGCCCGTGCAGAAGGTGCGTTTCCGGTTTGTTTCCGGTGAGGAACTGGTTACCGAGTATGAGTCCCGGCCTGGTAAGTATCGCGCTTTCTGCCCACGTTGCGGCAGCCAGTTGTACAGTCGCGTGGATGCGATTCCCGGTATTCTCCGGCTGAGAGTTGGAGCGCTGGATGGCCCCCTTGGCAAGAAGGCCGCGCAGCATGTGTTTGTGGGTTCCAAATCCGACTGGTTCGAGATCACCGATGATCTGCCCCAGTACGAGAAAACGGAGCGCACGAACGATCCGCACTAGGTAGTGGGGGGGCGATCAAACCCTGGGGTTCACTCTGTTGGCACCATCCGATAAACCTTCCCACGCGGGGAATCCGTGAGCAGCCAGAGCGCCCCATCCGGCCCCATGCGCACATCACGGATGCGCTCATTCAACTCGGTCAGCAGATTTTCGATCTCCACCACATCGCCATCTTCAATGGTCAGGCGGACGACTTTGCGCATGGCCAATGCGCCCACGAATAAATCTCCCCGCCACTCGGGAAACAGCTCACCGGTATAGAACGCCATGCCAGAGGGCGCGATGGACGGGTCCCAGAAATGCAGGGGATCTTTCACGCCTTCCATGGTGGTCTTGTTGGAAATGGGCAGCCCCGAGTAGCCAATGCCGTAAGTGACCTTCGGCCAGCCATAGTTGGCGCCGGCTTCCAGGATGTTGATTTCATCCCCACCCCGGGGCCCGTGTTCGTGGGTCCAGATCTCGCCGGTGTCCGGGTGAATGGTCATACCCTGGATGTTGCGGTTGCCGTAGGTGAAGAAAGTGTCGTTGGCTGAAGGGTCATCCAGGAAGGGGTTGCCCGGCGCTGGTTTGCCGTTGATGGTGATGCGATGAACGCCGCCCGCGTCGTCGCCCAGGTCTTGCGCGCGCTCCTTTTGCCCCCGGTCACCGACTGAAACGTAGAGGTAGCCATTCCGGTCGAATTCCAGACGCCCCGCAAAATGCCGGGTGGTATTGGACCGTGGCAAGGCTTCAAAGATCACCTCAACATCCTCCAAAGCGTCGCCGGTGAATCGCGCTCGGGCAACGCGGGTGGTCATACCGTCCAGGTTGCGGTGGGCGTGGCTCAGAAACAGCAGGCGGTTTTCTTCGAACTGTGGGTGCAGGATCACATCCAGCAGACCGCCCTGACCGGCGGCCACCAAGTCTGGCAGGCCGCTGATCGGCTCTTTCTGCAGTTTTCCGTCACGAATCACGCGTAGCCGGCCGGCTCTTTCGGTCACCAACTGGTCACCGTTGGGCAGGAAAGCCAGGCTCCAGGGGTGCTCCAGGTTGGTGGCAACAGTCTCCAGGCGAAAATCAGCTTTGTCGGATGAAAACTGTTCACTGGCTGCGCTAGCGGGGCCGGCGGCCAATAATAAAACGAATGCAGTAACAGTGAGGATCCAGCGCATGGTGCCTCCCGTAATTAGTCGATAAGCCGCGTACATCTTTGAACTAAACCATAGGTGTTTGCCTGGGGTTGCGCCAACAGTCGGGCTCCCTGTTGCAATAGCGGATGATAATCATTACTATCCATGGAGTTGTTTTGAGAACTCTCATTCCTTTTCAGGGGAGACGTGGTCATGGAAAGAGAAGTCATTGAAGGACTGAAAATTGCACTCCTGGCTACCGGTTTCACCGCCCTGGCAGTCACCGTTTTGGCGGTGGGCCTTTAATCCCGGGCTCCTTGAGTTCCTCCAGGCGCTGCTTGCGATAGACACCGCAAGTACCGCAGTAGCCGCCTTCCGGTAGCCGGTATTTCAGGCAACACCCCTTGCGCTGGGGAATGGCGGTTTCTTGCTCACCGAACACGGTGGGTATCCAGTCGATAAAGCGGTTGGCGTCGTTATTGAATTGCTCCAGCCATCGTTGCGCCAGCTCACACACCGAATCCGGCTCTGCCAGGTTCCACACCGCTGAGAACGGCGCACCCAAGCCCAGTCCCACGCTGCTCCAGTAAGCCCCCGGGCTCACGCCCAGTTGCTGGCGGAACACTGGGTACCATTGCCGGGTGTAGTCCGCCATTCCCCTGATGAAATCCGGCTCGTTGACCGGCTGCTGGCCCGGCGTAAGGAACCACCGGGAAGTCGTCTGCCCGGGCTGGTCTTTCGGGGCCAGGAAGATACGGTTGGGGTCTGGCAGAGGCGCTTGTTCATGGCGGAACAGTCGCAGAACCAGCGGAGCGAGAACGCTTAAGGCCAGGTCCTGCTGCAGGACCGAAGCGTAGGTGCGAATATCGCGCTGGTCAGAAGCCTGCGGGTAATCGGCTTGGATTTGGCGCACCAGCAGTTCGGGTGCCGCCAGGCACTGGGCCAGGGAGAACAGCCCCCGGCGTTCGGAACCGTTGGTCTGCAGGGCGCCGGCCAGTAAGGCTTCCCGGTCCAGCTCCGAGGCCTCCAGCAATCGGGTGTAACGCTGGACCCAACCGACTTCTGTGGCTAAGGGCTCAGGCCTTGCCATGACGACTGAGCCCCCAGAGGAAATAAAGCCCGCCAACCAGTGCCGCCAGCAGCCCGGCGGGCAATTGGTTCGGGTAGACCACGATGCGGGACAGGTAATCGGCCACGGCCAGCAGCACGCCGCCCACCAGGCCGGCCACAATCAGCTGGCGGCCAACCGTTTGCTGGCCCAGTACCCGGGCGAGGTGAGGGGCAATCAGGCCGACAAAGCTCAACGGGCCAATCACCACCGTGGCGGCGGCGGTCAGCACGGCGGCAAGCAGCAGCAGGACCAGCCGCGCCCGTGCCACCGGCAGCCCCAGGGACGACGCCGAGACGTCCCCAAGCGGCAGGATGGTCAGTGGGCGAACGATAACCGCCAACACCGAGCTGATGGTCAGGATGACCGCCATCAGGCTGAAGGCTTCGGACTCGGACACCAGCCAGGTGGAACCGTACATCCAGTTCAGCAGTTTCGAGGCCTGGGTACCGCCTGAAGCCATCACCAGGCGTAATCCCGCATCCATGAATACATACAGCGCCAGCCCGCCCAGCAACAGCTGGTTGCCGGCGAAACGGTGTTTGCGGGCCAGCAGTATCAACAGGCCCAGGGCGCCAGCGGCGCCGGTGGTGGCGGCCAGTACCTGTATGGCACGCCCCGCCTCGATGCCGGTAAGCACCACCAGAACCATAACCAGCGCCGCACCCCCGCTGATGCCCAGCATTTCCGGGCTGCCCATGGGGTTGCCGGTCATGCGCTGGATCAGCGTGCCGGCCAGCCCCAGGGCGACACCGGCCAGGATGGCGGCCAGCATGCGCGGCCCGCGCCAGACCCAGGCTTCGTTCCAGTTGGTCACGGCTGTCCAGTTCCAGCCCTCAAGCTCGGGCGACCAGCCCATGGAAATCACAACGGTTGCCGCCAATAACACCAGCAGAATGCCGGCAATCACGCCGGTGGCTCGGCGTTGGGGCGGGAAACCGGGCGGGCTGGAGGCCTGGCCCGGCATGTGGTGAGTGTTCCGGAACCCCTGCAGGGCCAGAAGAATAATCGGCCCGCCGATCAGCGCGGTGGTGGTACCGGTGGGAATCAGCGAGCCGTCGCCCCAGGTGGAAGCCCAGTGGGCCAGGGTGTCGGCCAATAACAGCAGCCCGGCCCCCAGCAGCGGGCTCCAGACCAGTTTTTCGCCCAGCGTGCGTGCGCCCAGCAGGCGTGCCAGTACCGGCGCGGCCAGGCCGACAAAGGCAATGACGCCCACGCGGCTGACCACCGTGGCGCTCAGCAGCACCACCAGGAACAGCGCCAGCGCCCGGACCCAGGCCACCTTCGCACCCAGCGAGCGGGCGGAAGTCTCGCCCAGTTGCAGCAGTTGCAGGGGGCGCATCAGGAGCAGCATAAGCGCAGCGATGATGAGCACCCGGGGCCAGAGATCCAGGAACGGCTGCCAGTTGTTCTGCACCAGAGAACCGGCACCCCAGATAAACAGGTTGCCCAGCCATTCGCCCTTGAGCAGCAGGAACGCCATGTTGGTGGCGCCCAGGAAGAAAGTGATCACCAGCCCGGCCAGAATCACGGTGACCGGCGAGAACCCCAGGCGCCAGGTCAGGGCAATGACCATGGCAATGGCCAGCAGGCCACCCAGAATGGCGGGGATATCCGCACTCCAGGCTAGCAGGCCGGGGAAGAACAGGGAGGCGACGGTGACACCAAACTGGCTGCCGGCGGCTACCCCCAGGGTGGTGGGCGAGGCCAGTGGGTTGCCGAGGATCTGTTGGGTAACGGCACCGGCAAGGCCGAGCGCAGCGCCAATCAGAATCGCCATGGAAACCCGCGGGGCCCAGCTGAAGTGGGCCATGACCGAGGCGTAGCTGTCCGCATTAAAACCGATGAAGGCCTCCAGCAGTGCCAGGGGCGAGAGCTGCCCCAGCCAGGGTGCTGAATTGGCCAGTATGGCCGCCGCCCAGAGAAAACCGGCCATTAATGGCAGACGGGTAGGCATGGATGGCCCCTGCAGGGGGTAGGTGGCGATATTACTCGACATTGTCAGAGCCTCCGGCGAGCAGGGCATCGGTCAGGTAATTGGCCAGGCGCTTGACCTGATAGGCACCGCCAAAGGGCCACACCGGGTCAATCTGGTACACTTGATTGCGTTGTGCGGCGGGCAGGTAAGTCCAGAAGGGGCTGTCGGCCAGGGTGTCCCGCAGGCCCGGCGGAGTGGGGGAGATGGCAATCAGACGGGCATTCCGATGATCTGCCAGAGCCTCCAGACCAACCACCGAGAAGCCCCAGAAATTGCCGTCGTGAGGCCAGGCGTTGTCCAGCCCAAGCGCATCCAGCGCCGTCTGGTAAAGCCCGTTCGGGGCATGAACCCGAACGTGGCGGGCATCCAGGAAGTTCACCAGCGCCACGGGGCGTCCCTGCAAATCAGCCTGTTCCAGCCGGGCACGTTCGTGCTCCAGAGTCTGCTCGATATCGGCCAGCACCGCTTCGGCTTGCTCACGGCGGTCGAGCATGTCACCGAGGGTCAGCAACATTTTTCGAGCCTGCTCGAAAGCATTGATGTCTGGGCGGTAGACACTGATCACGTAGGTGGGGGCGATGCGTTCCAGCAGGCTGGCAGCGGGCGCCATTTCAGCGCTGGTGACGATCAAATCCGGCTCCAGTTCGGCAATGGCCTCCAGGCTGGGGGCGACCCGAGTGCCCACGTTGGCCACGCCTTCCTCGGGCAGAGCGGGTTGCCGGACCCAGTGGTGATAGCCCTGCAGGTCCGCTACGCCCACCGGCGTTACGCCCAGTAGCAGGGCGGCTTCGGTGGCCGCCCAATTGAGCGTGATGATGCGTTTGGGTGGCTGCTCCAGAGTCAGGGAGCCGTTCTCATGCTGCCAGGTGTCCGCCGCGGCGGGGGCCGCCGGCAACGCCATGGCCAGTATCAGGGCCGCGAAAACACAGAGCCTAGTGAACATAGGAAACCCACTGGCCGGGAGCCCGTTCCATCACGCCCATGGGCACGCTGTAGATGGCTTCCAGCGTGCCTTCTTTCATGATCTCGTCCGGGCGACCATCGGCAATCAGCCGGCCGGCCTTCAATGCCACCAGCCGGTCGCAGAAACGCGCGGCCAGGTCCACGTCGTGCAGCACCACAATTACCGTCAGTTCCCGGCTTTCGGCCAGCCGGTGTACCAGGCGCAGGGTTTCCACCTGGTGTTTCACATCCAGCGCGGAGATGGGTTCGTCCAGCAGCAGGCAGCGGGTTTGTTGCGCCAGCAGCATGGCAATCCATGCCCGCTGGCGTTCGCCGCCGGAGAGGGTGTCCACGGAGCGGTGCGTGAAGGCTTGCAGGCCCGTGTCGGCAATGGCTTGGTCAATCAGTTGTTGGTCTTCGGTGGCGTAACGCCCGAGCGGTCCGCGCCAGGGGTAGCGACCCAGTGCCACCAGTTCGCGTACGGTCAAACCATCGGTGGCTGGCGGGTGCTGGGGCAGGTAGCCCACCGTGCGGGCGAATTCCCGGACGGCGGTGTGTTGGAAGGACTTGCCCAGGAGGTTTGCCTGGCCGTTGCTGGGAGCCTGATGGCGCGCCAGCACTTTCAGCAGGGTGGATTTGCCCGAGCCATTGTGGCCGAGCAGGGCGGTTACTTCGCCTTCCGTGAACGCAAGGTTTACGTTGTGAAGAATCGGGGTATCGCCAATGCGAACCCCAAGGTTGGATACTTCGAAAAATGCCGACATGCTGACTCTCCGTCCTCAAGTGCCGGCATGTTAATCTAAATAATAATTACTATCAATTAGTGGTGTGTGCCAAAACCTGGCCGGTCTGTACCTGCCACTGGGCGTAATAAGCCCCTTGGCGGGCAAGCAGTGACTGGTGGTCGCCCTGCTCAATCACCCGGCCATTCTCAACCACCGCGATGGTGTCCGCCTCCACGATGGTGGACAGGCGATGGGCGATCATAATCACCGTGCGGTTGTGGCCAATCCGGCTCAGCGAGCGCTGAATGGCAGCCTCGGTTTCGTTGTCCACGGCACTGGTGGCCTCATCCAGCACCAGAATGGGTGGGTCTTTCAGCAGTGCCCGGGCCAGGGACAAGCGCTGGCGCTGGCCGCCGGACAGCCGAACACCCCGTTCACCCACGGCGGTATCCAAGCCTTCAGGCAGTGCGCTGATGAACGACCAGGCCTCGGCGGTTTTTGCCGCCTCGATGATCTCCTCATCGCTCGCGCCGGGTTTGCCATAGGCCAGGTTGTCGCGAATACTGCCCTCAAACAGGTACACATCCTGGCTCACCAGACCAATGGCATCGCGCAGGGATGTCAGGCTGACATCACGGATGGGCTGGCCGTCAATGCGGATCTCACCCCCCGCCGGGTCGTAGAAGCGCAGCAGCAGCTTGATCAGTGTGGACTTGCCGGAGCCGGTGGCGCCCACCAGAGCCAGGGTATGGCCCGCCGGCACATCCAGGCTGATACCATGCACGCCCGCGCCGCTACTGCCGTAGCGGAATTCGACGTTGTTGAAGCTGACTTCGCCGCGCACCGGCTGGGCCAGTGGGCTGCCGGCCTGATCACGCACGTTCACCGGCTCGGCCAGCAAGTCCAGAATACGCCGGGTGCTGGCCATGGCCCGTTCGAACAGGTCAATCACCGCGGCCAGGCCGGTCAGCGGCCAGAGCAGGCGCTGGGTCAGGAACACCAGCACGCCGTAGGCGCCCACGTTCAGCGAACCTTCCAGCGCCATCATGCCGCCCACGGTGAAAGTGGCCAAAAAACCGGCCAGGATCGCCATGCGGATCACCGGAATGAATGCAGAACTGATGCGAATGGCCCGCTCGTTGGCCTGCACGTAGGCTTCGCTGGCCTCTTTCAGGCGTTTGGCTTCGCGCTGCTCGGCGGTGAAGCTCTTGATGGTGGCAATGCCGCCCAGGTTATTGGCCAGTCGGCTGGAGAGATCGCCCACTTTCTCGCGCACATCGGCGTACAAAGGCCCGGCCTTGCGCTGGAAGTAGAACGCGCCCCAGATAATCAGCGGAATCGGTGTGAAGGCCAACAGGGCAATCAATGGCGACAGCACGAAGAACACCGCGCCCACGGCCACCACGGTCACGCCTACCTGGATCATGGCGTTGGCGCCGCCGTCCAGGAACCGCTCCAGCTGGTTCACGTCGTCGTTCATGGTGGCGACTAACTGGCCGGAGCTGGTGGACTCGAAAAAGCTCATGTCCAGGCGCTGGGCGTGCTCGTACGCATCCTGGCGCAGGTCTGATTGCAGGCGCTGGGCGAGGTTACGCCAGAGTATCTGGAACAGGTATTCGAACAGCGATTCACCCGCCCAGATGAAGAAGGTAAGCACGGCTAGAATGGTGATTTGTTCCTGGGCGGTTTCAAAACCCAGGCCCGCCACGAAGCTTTCCTCCTGGTTGACCACCACATCAATGGCCACACCGATCAGGATTTCTGGCGCAATATCAAACAGCTTGTTGATGATGGAGCAGGTGGTGGCTGCAATGATCCGGCGGCGATAGCCCCGCGCGTAGCGAAGCAGACGGCCAAGGGCCTTGAAGCTGCTGGTGTGCTGTTGCTCTGATGACATGATCCGCTTCCCTTTCGCGCATAGGTGTCTGGCCGGCCGGCCGGGATAAAGCGCGCAGGGTAGCGGATTTCAGTTTTCGTGAAAACTAAATCATTCTCACTTGCGCGTGTTTCGCTGCAGCCAGCGGTCCAGCTTGTCGGCAAATTCTTTACGGTCCGTCTGGCTGAACGGAGCCGGGCCGCCGGTCACCTGACCGGCGTTGCGCATCTCCTCCATAAAGTTGCGCATCGCCAGCCGCTGGCGGATGTTCTCCTTGGTGAATGCCTGGCCGCGCGGGTTGAACACATCCGCGCCTTTCTCAATGGCCTCGGCGGCCAGAGGAATGTCCTGGGTGATCACCAGGTCGCCTTTGGTCATCTGTTCCATAATGTCGTTGTCGGCCACGTCGAAGCCCTGGGGTACCTGGCGGCGCTTGATGAACGGGCTCGGCGGCAGGTTGATGGCGTGATTGGCGATGAAGGTGGTCTCCACCTGCCAGCGGGTGGCGGCGCGGCAGAGAATTTCCTTGATTGGCACGGGGCAGGCGTCGGCGTCGACCCAGATTGGCATGGCGGTGATCCTTTAAGCGGGTTTTGGTGAGAAGTTTAACCGATGCCTGCGGAGAAATCCTCGCCCGGGAAGTGGTATAATCGCGTTCACACTCTATTAACAGGAAATGATAATGTCCCAACTTCCTCCTTGCCCACAGTGCAGCTCCGAATACACCTACGAAGACGGCGTACAGCTCGTGTGCCCCGAGTGCGGCCACGAATGGACCGAAGCCGAGCAGGCGGCAGCTGAGTCAGGCCCGGTGGTGCGCGATGCCAACGGCAATGAACTCCAGGACGGCGACGCGGTCACTGTTATCAAGGACCTGAAAGTGAAGGGTTCCAGCACCGTGGTAAAGGTTGGCACCAAAGTGAAAAGCATTCGCCTGGTGGAAGGCGACCACGACATCGATTGTAAAATCGACGGTATTGGTGCTATGAAGTTGAAATCGGAGTTCGTTAAAAAGGCCTGATGCGCTTAAAACCACGCAGGCCACGATGGAGATGGCTCATGGCGGGTTCGAACGGTGAGAAAGAAGAGCTGGCGGTTCCGGAGCAGGAAAAGAAACACGAGCTTCACCAGGAACTGCCCATTGATTTCCCCGACCCGTTCTTCCGGGGCCTGCACCGGGTTATCCGGTTTGCCATCCGCGTGCTTGCGGTATTGATGGTGGCAGTGATCCTCTGGGGCGTGGGTGATGTTATCTACATCATCTACGACCGTCTGGTCACGCCACCGTTCCTCCTGCTCGATATCAACGACATCTTTTTCACCTTCGGCGCCTTCATGGCCGTGCTGATTGCCGTGGAAATCTTCATCAATATTCGCCTGTACCTGGGTACCAACGTGTTCCCCGTGCAGTTAGTGGTGGCCACCGCCCTCATGGCCATTGCCCGGAAAGTGATCGTGCTCGACTTCGAAACCCTCACCCCCATGTACCTTCTGGGCATTGCCGCCACCACCCTGGCATTGGGTATTACCTACTGGTTGTTACGCCACGGCGACTCCAGCCGAGACTGGTAGCCTGAAGCGGAACGCTGCGACAATTTGACGCTTGCACGCGATCGGCTGCTGCGCCGATGATTCCTGCAGGAAAAGACCGAAAAACAAGCACCTGGTGATTGAATATGAAGCGACTGAATTCCCTGGCCTGCGCCTTCGCCCTGGCCTGCAGCACCCTGGCTCCGACCGCGCTGGCATCCAACCACGGCACCGTCGGCATCTCCGACCCCTGGACCCGCCCAACCCCGCCGGGCACCCCCATGGGCGTGGGCTACATGGTGATCAGTAATCACACCCACCAGGAAGTCCGCCTGGTAGGCGCCCAAACCCCCAAAGCCGGCCACGTCTCCATCCATGAAACCGTGATGAAGGACGACGTAATGCGCATGCAGCCGGTAAAAGGCGGCTTGGCCATCCCAGCCGGTGAGACTGTCAAGCTCAAGCCGATGAGCTACCACCTGATGCTGGAACAGCTGAACAGCCCCATCGTGGAAGGCGAGCCGGTACCCGTGACCCTGGAATTCGAAGGCGCCGGGCCGATGGATGTGGAATTGCAGGTTCAGCCGATGGATGGGGGAATGACCATGGATCATTCCAAGATGGAGCACTAACGCCTGCCAAGTCTTGCGGAGCTGGGCGGCGATTGTCGTTTGGCTCCGGTATCCCTCCTTTCTTTTCCCCCTGTTTTAAGCCTGCCATCAAAAACCAATCAGCCGCCGGGTCGCCCTAGTGGCACTGCTCAAATCGCGTGATTAACCGGAGATGTGCGACAAGTGTCGCGAAAGACCAGAGTTATGCTGCCAAAGGCGGTGCAAGTGTTTGAAAAATAGTAGCTCTCAGTAATGCGAGTTTGGAAATAGGCGAATGCATGATCTGGGACAATCCCGACAATTGACGCCTATTTTTCGGGGCGGTACTGTCGGAGAAAGATAGGTTTCTGATAAAAAGAAGAAATCGGCGAGTGGCTGTGAGTGGTCGGCTGGAATAGGCGCGCCTCGGATAGAAGTCATTTGTCGGTGAATTACGCAGTTATGCATAGGGAGTAAATGCATGGTCTTCGAGCTACCTGCACCGGAATTGCAAGGTTCTGAGTCATTGGTTGGCTGTATTGAAGGTCGGCGCAGCGTGAGGCAGTACACGAAGGCGCCGCTACCTATAGCTGTTTTGTCCCAATTGCTTTGGGCGGCCCAAGGACTAACAGGGCCAGGCCAAAAAAGAGCAACTCCATCGGCGGGTGGCTTATACCCGCTGCATCTACAAGTTGTGGTGCAGCGTGTATCGGCACTTGAGCCCGGTACCTATGAGTATAAGGCTGATAGCCATTCGTTGAAGCTAGTTGGTGACCGTGTTCGGAAAGAGGCAATGCACGAGCTAGGGATTGGCGATCAGCCGTGGTTGAAAGAGGCGGCTATCGTCATTGGGGTTTCAGCGAAACTCGGAAAGGCGGTTAGCCACTTTGAATCTCAGCCACCCCATGGGGAGCGCGGTGCTCGCTATGTATATATGGAAACTGGAGCTTTAGCACAAAATGTTCATCTCCAGAGTACGGCTCTCGGAGCTGGTTGTGTTCTGGTGGCCGGGTTTGATGATGCAAAGGTCAAGGAGGCATTGAGATTACCCTCAAACATGGAACCAACTGCACTGTTGTGTATCGGGCAACGGCGGGATATTTAACAGTGCATAACAATACGCGTCACGCGGATGTCCTTTACGCCGCTTCGCTCTGTAAAGGCCACCGGTGCGCTCAGCGTTAGCCTCACGTTATGAAATGGTTTCTATTTAAGACTTTTTTAGCGACTCTGTTGCTTGTGCTTGGTTTGCTATGCCTATTGCTTGCGTTTCATAGTTATACGAAAGTGAGAGAACTCGACTCGTGGGAATTAATGACTGTAGCTATAGTTTCGAGTCAAGTCAGAAAGGAAAGTCGGTCGAAGGGGGCTACCTACTGTCCAAACGTGAGGGTAGGCTTTATGTTTGCGGGAGAAGCACGCGAGTCGGAACTTCAAATTTCCCAACTACCTTGCAGTCCTATAGAGCAGTCTGCATTGAACACCGCCCGTGATTTTGGTGTTGGGAAAACCATTGATGTTTATGTTAACCCGGAAAATCCAAGTGGCGTGAGGTTTGAAAGCTATTCTTTGGGATGGGGATTTTATGTGACCTTGGTTATTGGCTGCTTTGCACTTCTTTTTATGGCGTATCTTCCGTTCATAAAGCTAACCAAGGCGAGCAAGGGACGCGACTGACGTCGCGCCCCTGTCGCGAAACGTGTGTGCCGGGCATGGCACAGAACTAGGGAGGTGAAAGTCCTCCTGCCAGGTGTTCGCAGAGCCGAAGGCTACGAGAAGGGCAAGGGCGTCATCGCAAGGTGGGGTCCGAAGGAAGCCCAATCCAAAGCGGCGGGGCGACGAACAGGAACCCGATACGAGGTGTGGTACATCCGGGGCGAGCGGGCACGTGACCGCGAAGCCCTCCTTCTGCGACCGGGATGTGCTTTATAAATTGGGCGCCTACGCCGTGAAAGCTCTGTGTCTTACCCCGGGAGGTCTGCCGCGTGTGGACGGACCCACTGAGAGACGAGCGATCGCCTCTGATCGCGTGGCAGAAATCAGCCGAGGGCATAGTAGGTTCGCCCGTGAACCGAAGGCCCGAACAGAGACAGGAGTCGAGTGTCCGTGCAGGGAAACAGGATGGCATCCGCAAAGCAGCTAACGCTGCCCCTGGAGAAACCAGGGGATGAACCCGTTGCCGGAAATCGGGAAGACTTGCACTCCGTTCAACCCTCACCGTGGATGGCGCGTGTATTGAGCAGGGACAACCTCAATCGCGCCCTGAAACAGGTTCGACGTAACAAGGGAGCGCCGGGCATCGACGGCATGACCGTAGATGAACTGCCGGATTATCTGCGCCAACACTGGCCGGAGATCCGGCACCAATTGCTCCAGCAGACCTACCGACCAAAACCGGTCCGTCGGGTCACTATTCCCAAAGCCAACGGCGGTTCCCGCCCTCTGGGCATACCGACAGTGCTGGATCGCTTCATCCAGCAGGCGATTGCCCAGATTATCCAGCGGGACTGGGAACCCCGCTTCCACCCACACAGCTACGGCTTCCGCCCGGCTCGCTCCGCCCACCAGGCGGTCCGATACGGACAGCGCTGCGCTCGGGAAGGCCGTAACTGGGTGGTGGATCTGGACTTGAAAGCCTTCTTTGACCGGGTCAATCATGATCGCCTGATGGCACGGCTGAAACGGCACACGCCGGACAAGCCGCTGCTCAGGCTGATCAACCGGTACTTGAAGGCGGGTGTTCAGATCGACGACCGCAAAGCTCCGACACCCGAGGGCGTGCCGCAAGGCGGGCCACTGTCTCCGGTGTTGGCGAATGTGGTGCTGGATGAACTGGACTGGGAGCTGGAACGGCGCAACCTGAAATTTGCCCGCTACGCGGACGACTGTCAGATCTACGTTGGCAGTCGCCGCGCAGGAGAGCGGGTGATGGTGAGTCTGACGCGCTTTATCGAGGACTCGCTGAGGCTCACAGTGAATACACGAAAGAGCGCGGTAGACCGGCCCTGGAAGCGAAGCTTCCTGGGCTTCACCCTCAGCCGGAAAGGGCAGCGACTGAAAGTGGCCAACAAAGCCCTCGACAAGCTGAAAAGCCAAATCCGGACACTGAGCCGCCGAACACGGGGCCACTCACTGACCCAGGTGATCGCAGACCTGAAAGAGACCCTGCTTGGTTGGAAAGCGTACTTCGACGTATCCGAAGTGCTGAGCCCGCTGCGGGACCTGGACAAGTGGATACGGCGGAGAATGAGATGTTATGTGTGGAAGCAATGGGATAGAAGGGGGTATCGTGAGCTGAGAAAACGAGGTGTCTCGGTCAGGTTGGCCTGGAACACCGCAAAATCAGCCCACGGCCCGTGGCGGCTGAGTCATTCGCCGGCACTGCGGCAAGCCTTACCGGCCCGATTGTTCCGGAGCTATGGACTGCCCGAACTGGCAGTACGGTAAAGGGTTGAATCAAGTCACTGAATCGCCGTGGTACGTGATCCGTATGCCCGGTGATGTGGGAGGAGGGGCATCGTGAGGTGCCTCCCTATCCCGATTGAGGCTGTAGAAAAACTCCGAATCCGAGGGTCAGTTTGGTAGGATCAGGCAAACAGACAAGGAGCTGTCAGATGCCTCGCTTCAAGCACTACAACTACGACCAGGACGCCATGGTCGTGATCAACTACCAGGAACAGCTGCAGCCCGGCACCTTTGAACACGCGGTGCATTACCTGATCGAGCACAAGCTGGACCTGTCGGTGTTTCACCCCAAGTACCGGAATCAGGACACTGGCCGCCTGGCCTACGATCCGGCCATCCTGCTTAAAATCATCCTGTTTGCCTATTCCAAAGGCATCACCTCCAGCCGCGAGATGCAGTGGTGTTGCGAGACCAACATCATCTTCAAGGCATTGTCCTGCGATACCGTTCCCCATTTCACCACCTTGGCCAAGTTCGTCAGCAGCCACGCGGAGGAAATCGAAGAGCTTTTCGAACAAATCCTGCTGGTGTGTCACGAGCAAGGCCTGCTCGGCAACGAACTCTTCGCCATCGACGGCTGTAAAATGCCTTCGAACGCCGCCAAGGAATGGTCCGGCACCTTCAAGGAGCTGGGTGAGAAACGGGACAAACTGCGCCGCCTGATCCGCCACCATTTAAAGGAACACTACGAAAAGGGCGAGGCGCAAACCGAAGCCGAGCTGGACCGCGACATCCGTCGGGCCAAAACCATCCTCTCCCTGGATGAGTCCCTGAACAAAGTGGACCGCTTCCTAAAGACGAACCGCCCACGGATAGGCCGGGGGAAGCGAAACAAGGAAGTGAAGAGCAACATCACCGATAACGAAAGCGCCAAGATGACCACCAGCAAGGGCACGATCCAGGGCTACAACGGCGTGGCCACGGTGGACAAGAAACACCAGATCATCATAGATGCCCAGGCCCTCGGGGAAGGGCAGGAACACCACACGCTGCAGCCCGTACTGGAAACCTTGGAAGCCCGCTTCAAAAAGCTGGGCATTGCCGAGAATATCTACCAACAAGGTGCCATCGTTACCGCCGACACCGGCTTCGCCAACGAAGCCAACATGAAGTACCTGCACGAACGCCAGATCAATGGCTACGTCCCGGACAACAAATTCCGAAGCCGAGATCCGAAGTTCCAGAACCAAAAGGACAAATACGGCAAGCGGCACCAGGGTCTGCCCAAAAGCGGCTGGAAAACCATCATCCCAGCCAGTGAGTTCCAGTTCGATCCGGTGAACCTCACCTGCACCTGCCCGGCGGGCAAGGCCATCAGCTACCAGGGCGTCCGCGAAGCCGAGAACGGCAAGATCCGGGTGCACTTCGAAGGGCGCCTACTCCAGTGCCGGCATTGCCCGAAGAAACACCAATGCATGCAAAACCCGGCCTCAGCCAACCACCGCAAAGGGTCGGGGCGACAGGTCTCGTTCACCATCGAAAACAAGCGATTGCCGAACTACACCGACTGGATGAAACACCGGGTAGACAGCCCGAAGGGCAAAGAGATCTACAGTCACCGAATGTCGGTGGTGGAGCCGGTGTTCGGCAACATCGGCACGACCAAGCGACTGAATCGCTTCAGCTTGCGAGGCAAGAAAAAGGTCCAGGGCCAATGGCAGTTGTATTGCCTGGTGCACAATATTGAGAAACTGGCGAATTATGGGCAGTTAACGGCATGAATGAACAAAAAGGACCGCTAATTAGCCCCATTTAGGGACGAAAAGTGCTCTTGGTCATTGTTGAGCGGATAACGTCGGTGGTGGAATGAACAGATGACCACGGCCAAGTCGATTGCTGGCCGTGACGAATAAACGAACAAAAGGGCGGTAGGGCTGGCTCAGAAATGGGTTTTTCTACAGCCTCGTTAGGCACAGAGCTCACCGGAGTATCTAAATATTGTTGGACTTTTTATTTCTCGTTGTCGGTATAGCCCTGCTCACTGTTGGTGGTGAGGCATTGATTCGCGGCTCGCTGGCTGCGGCAAAGCGCCTCGGCGTATCGCCACTGCTAAGTGGTCTGGTCATCGTAGGCTTCGGGACCTCTGCACCGGAATTGGTGGTCTCGGTTAATGCTGCGATTGATGGGCGACCCGATATCGCGATTGGAAACGTCGTGGGTAGCAACATCGGCAATATCTTGCTGATACTCGGTATTTGCGCCTTGATAACACCATTGACGGTAAAGCCACTGGCATTGAGACGGGACGCTGTAACGGTAGTAGCGGCAAGCGTACTGTTTCTCGTTCTTGTAGGAGGGAATGCACTAGGGCGTCCAGACGCCGCTATATTCCTTGTTGCTCTGGTTGCTTACCTGGTGTGGGCTTACTGGAGCGAGCGATTGCATGCCGCACCTTCTGGGGAGTTACACAAAGCTGAGGCAGAAGAGCTTTCCACCGTTCCAAAGTCGGTGTTGTGGACGGTCATCGCCGTGGTTTTTGGCCTGCTGCTATTAATTGCTGGATCACAGGTACTTCTAATTGGGGCCATTGGCATTGCAGCGCATTTTGGTGTGCCAGAGGCTGTTATTGGCTTGACGCTGGTAGCCGTTGGCACATCTCTCCCCGAACTATCCATATCGGTGATTGCAGCTATTCGGAGGCATGCCGATGTGGCTGTTGGCAACATACTTGGCAGCAATATCTTCAATTTGCTGGGAATTCTTGGAGTGTCTGCTCTTCTTCAACCACTTCCTGTCCATCCGAGAGTCCTCCAGTTTGATCAATGGGTCATGCTCGGGACATCATTGCTCTTGCTGTTGTTCTTGTACACGGGGCGCCGACTGAGCCGTTCAGAAGGTGGGGTGCTTTTGATCGGTTACGGCATTTATGGCTGGCTGAGTTTTGCGGTGTTCGGTGGCTGACATGAAATGGCCATACAAGGCAAGCACAGCGACAGTTTTTCCGTTGCCGCTTCGCCTCCACTACAAAACTGCGCGTGTTGGCGGCGTTAAATCAGTAGTGATACCGAAGCAGGGCGATGAGAAGAGCGTCATCCGTGACTTTGTAGACCATGCGGTGCTCTTCGTTAATTCGGCGGGACCAGTAACCAGTGAGGCTATGTTTGAGCGGTTCCGGTTTACCGATACCTTCGAACGGTTCGCGCTTGGTTTCCTTGATCAGCTTGTTGATTCGATTAAGGATTTTTTTATCAGTTTTTTGCCAGTACAGATAGTCTTCCCAGGCGTTCTCGGAGAAGATGAGTTTCATTCAAGAAGTTCCTTTTCTTGACCACCGCCTTGCTCCAGCTCGGCAACGGATTCCAGCAAACGACGGGCGTTCTTCGGCGCGCGCAGGAGGTATGCGGTCTCTTGTAAGGCCTCATAGTCCTCAAGAGAGATCATGACCACGGACTGTGATTTGCTCCGGGTGATGATCACCGGAGAGTGGTCTTCACAGACCTGCTCCATGGTTTTTGCTAGATTGGTTCTAGCGGCTGTGTAGCTAATGGCATCCATGAGGTTGCTCCTGTACAGGATGTTGTCCCTGTGCAGGATATCGTACATTGAAGGATTTAACAATCGGCTGCACAGCGACCGATTTTCCGCCGCTTCGCGGCTCCAAACCGGCGCGAGAGCCGGGCGTTAGATTTCTCCAGGTTTGAGGTCACTAGGTTTTTTGGTAGGATTCGATGTGGGCGATGGTGTAATGGAAAACACACTCCTTCTGGAGAGTATTTGTGAGGTTCGAATCCTCACCGCCAAAGGTCATTTCTTGAGTGATTTTTGGCGGTGGTAATTCAAATGACAAGAAGCCCTTCCAGAATATATAAGTACCATGTGGCTAACCTTCGCGAGCTAGAGTTCGCGATTGGCCACACAAGTCGTCTAGCCCGTTCAGAAATAGCGTCAAAAGATCCCCAGAAAAGCCTCCGATCATTGCTTCGCCTTTACGCCTTTCTCATAGGGGCTTGGGCCGAGACCCGTCTAAAAAAGCTCCTGCATGAGGAGTTCGGGTTTGATGACCAGCTAAAGACGTTGATCGAAAGTCAATCTTCCCAACTTGAGCAGTGGCAGGAAGCCGTTGATCAAGCCTTCCGAAAGCACCACAACATTCGGAATGCAGCTCTCGATGCCCGGACTTTAGGTGTGACCCACGCTGCGCGTAGAGACGCTCTCCAAGGAGTTCTGAGCAACGAACTGAGGATTATAATAGAAATTCGAAATAGATTGGCGCACGGTCAATGGGTGTATCCCTTCAATAGCGAGGGCACATCTATTGAATCAGACAAGTACCAGCTGATAAATCAAGAAAACCTCCTTTCTCTACAGTTCAAATATGCTCTTGTTGGGCATTTGGCAGATGCAGTGCATGATTTGGTAGTAAGTCCCGCAACTTTTGAAAGAGATTTTGATAACCATTTTCAGCGCCTAAATCAGGTCCGTACTAATTTAGAGCGAAGGGACTACCGGAAATACGAAAATAATTTGATCCGAAGTCGCGAGAGAGCGCGGGCGGAGAGAATATCTAACCAATAGCGTCAGTCGGACCGGTTTGTCACGCTGCGCGCAACAAACAGGCCGCTGCGCATGGCGTGTGTGCCGGGCATGGCACAGAACTAGCCCGGATTTCTCATGAGGAGGCGGCGTAAGGAAGGAAGAAGCGGCTGAAAGT
>ERZ1673960.19-NODE-19-length-90024-cov-27.371739_pt1 | contig 90024 bp, 77 predicted proteins | sample MGYA00580190_ERZ1673960 | MGnify/ENA primary metagenome ERZ1673960 (study PRJEB41334, sample SAMN05608106) | rock metagenome | biome: terrestrial subsurface; feature: shale formation; material: shale | place: USA: Pennsylvania ...
TCCCCATGTGAGAGTAGGACACCGCCAGACTTCAAATAAACAATCCCTCGTGCGCAAGCACGGGGGATTTTTTATTTTCTGGTGGTGTGCTACGTGAGAGTAGGGTGAAAGCGGGAATTCGGCTTGCCACCCATGTGGCAAGACGCCGCTTGAACGGTGCGAGCTCTGCGAGCGCCTGTGGCGGCGCCAGACTTCAAATAGAATGACCCCAGCCAAGCGGCTGGGGTTTTTTTATGCCTGCTCGCCAGACGCACGTCGCCCCCGCACCCTGTACGTCGCGCATTGTGCGCGACCATCCACATCGTGCCGTGCGCAGAATGCGCACGCTACGCCCGCGCCGCGTACGTCGCGCATTGTGCGCGACCATCCATATCGCCCCGTGCGCCCAAGGCGCACGCTACGACCGCACCGTGTACGTCGCGCATTGTGCGCGACCATCCACACCGGCCCGTGCGCCCAAGGCGCACGCTACCACCGCGCCGCGTACGTCGCGCATTGTGCGCGACCATCCACACCGACCCGTGCGCCCAAGGCGCACGCTACGACCGCACCGCGTACGTCGCGCATTGTGCGCGACAATCCACATCGCGCCGTGCGCAGAATGCGCACGCTACGACCGCGCCGCGTACGTCGCGCATCTTGCGCGACAACCCACATCGCACCGTGCGCCCAAGGCGCACGCTACGGCGTTATGATATAATCTGATGATTATTTTGGATTTGGGGTTTTTTTGTGTGGCCTTTAGCTTCTCATCACAGCTTTAAAATTAATAATTATGCTTCAGAAGTGTTTAACGTTACGAGCGTTGCCGATGCACGAAGTGTGGTCGATTTGGATAGCTTCTTAATCTTAGGAGAAGGCACTAATACCCTCTTTGTCGATAATTATGATGGCGTTATAGTAAAAAGCGACATTACAGGTATATCGCTTCAAGAAAGTCAGTCTGGCTGGCATATTCGCGTTGGTGCGCAGGAAAACTGGCACGATTTTGTTACGTGGACATTGGCTAAAAATATGTACGGACTAGAGAACCTTGTGCTGATTCCTGGCTCAGTGGGTGCTGCACCGGTTCAAAATATTGGCGCGTACGGAGTAGAGGTGAGCCAGTATATCCAAAGCGTCGAAGCCATTCACATTTCCACAGGCGAAGTTCACACAATAGCCAACGATGAATGTGACTTTAGCTATCGCGATAGTGTATTTAAAAGGAACCCGCGTAGTTGGCTTATTACCCACGTTAATTTTTATATCCCAAAAGCTTGGCAACCTAATTTAAGCTATCCTGCACTCGCAGATCTTAAGAGCCAAGCCTCGATATCGGCACGAACAATTGCAGACACTGTCATTGCTATTCGGTCGTCAAAGCTTCCAGACCCTAATAAAATACCCAATGCAGGATCGTTTTTTAAAAACCCAGTTGTTTCTGTGGAGCGCTATCAACAACTCATAGGGGACTTCCCGAATCTCGTCGGGTTTGAAGTCGACTCTGGTTACAAGCTAGCCGCCGGCTGGCTAATCGAGTGCTTAGGCTTAAAAGGGACTTGTTGTGGTGACTGTTGTGTTCATAATAAGCAGGCACTCGTGCTTGTTAATCGAGGACATGCGACAGGAGATGACGTGTTGGCGTTGTGTCGGCTTATTCAGCAGCGTGTTGAACAGGCATTCAGTGTTATGCTCGAGCCAGAAGTTCGTCTGATCGGTCGTAATGGTCTGATAGATGACGTAGCGAACTATCAAGGATTATGAGTATGAAAATCGAACAACGGCTAGAGCAGCTGATAAAGCTACTGAATGATGGCGAATTTCACTCGGGCGAATCACTTGGTCAAGCAATGTCTGTCTCGCGTGCGGCTATTAATCAGTACATTGAAAGGTTAGACGCACTTGGAATTGACGTATTTTCGGTATCAGGTAAAGGTTATCGGCTTGCAAGCTCTATTGACTTACTCAATGCTGAACAAATAGCAGCGGCAAGCGAGTTGCCGAAAAGCATGTTAAACGTAAGCTCAATAGTTGGCTCGACCAATGACGACCTCAAGCAATTAAGCGACACACAACAATTACCGCAGGGTTATGCAATACTGGCAGAGGCTCAAACACAGGGCCGTGGCCGGCGAGGAAAACAATGGATCTCACCATTCGGTACCAATCTGTATATCAGTCTGTATTGGCGGTTAGAAGAAGGTCTGGGACGAGCTATGGGTCTCAGCTTAGCGGTGGGTTTAGCGATAGCACGCGTACTTCGAGAACAGCTTAATATAAAAAACGTGTCAGTTAAGTGGCCCAACGATGTGTACATTGAAAATAAAAAGGTGGCTGGTATTTTGATTGATATCGATAGTCTTGAGGATGGTAGTGCACGTTGTGTGATTGGTGTGGGCATCAATTTAACCCTACCTGACACAGTCGCTCAGTCTATTGATCAAGCGTGGACTGACGTGAATAGCCATTTAGCGTTGCCACTCCAGCGTAATCGGTTCGCAGGTCGCTTACATCAGTATCTCGTCAGAACGCTAACGGACTATGAAAACTCGGGCTTTGGACAGTTTGCCACATTATGGCGAGAATACGATAAGTTCGATACCAAGCCGGTTCGATTATTACTAGGGGAACGAAAAGTTGACGGTCTTTGCCGCGGTGTCGATGAGACCGGCGCGCTTTTAGTTGAGGTCGACGGTAGCGTGAAGCGCTTTTTTGGAGGAGAAATATCTGTGAGGCCCGGTGATGCGACTAGTCATTGATAGCGGTAACACGCGCAGTAAACTGGCCATTTATCGGAATGACCAACTCGTCCGTGAATATAAATATGTAAACGCTGATCTACTTGCCAACGAGCTGTGGACTGTCGATCTCGAGGATGTTGCGGCTGATATAAAGTTATGCTGTGGCTGTTCTGTTGCAAGTCTCGAAGTTAAGAGTGCGATTGAACAGGGACTCCGTCGGCTTGCAATCTCAGTGAATTGGTTAGTCAGTACGACGACGTGGCGTGACGTAAAAAACGGCTATTCGGAACCCGAAAAACTCGGTGCTGATCGTTGGTTCGCTTTGTTAGGTTACCGCTCAGAAGCGCATAACAATTGCATGATTATCGATGCAGGTACGGCGATGACGATCGACTGGATGGATGCGTCGGGTCAGCATTTGGGCGGATGGATTGTCCCAGGACGTCGTTTAATGCACGAATCGATGCATCAGAAAACTGCATTAGTTAAGGGTGAGCTTACGGAGGCGTGTTTTCGGGAACCCGCGACGAGTACGGTGACTGCAATGAGTTATGGTGTCCATTACGCGCTTGTCGGCGCTATAAGCCAAGGATTGCATGTTAGCCGGCAACGTTTTAATAACGAGCCCTTTGATATCGTTGTTACCGGAGGTGATGGTGAACGATTAATTCAATCACTCAATCGTATAGAGTCGATCTCTTACATTCGAAAAGATGATTTAGTGTTCAAGGGTTTGCTGGCTGCTGCCGATAACGAGTTATTGAGACGATAGTAAAGGTAAAGCAATGAGGCACGCTGTTATCATACTCGCCCTTGCGATGTTTTGCTCAACCTATGCTGAGGCGCAAGAGCAAAGCGGAGAAATCGAGGCGGTTCAGCTTTATAGTGATGCTGAATTAGTGGATATGTTCGCAAAAAACACCCATCTTCACCGCGTGGAAATTGAAGATCGCTGTCAATTAGTACAAGATATTCAGGCGCAAGCTGATATTGAAAAGCGTCCGACGTATCAATTTTTATATGGCGATATGCTTGCTTGGGGCGTTTGCTATCAACAAGATGAAGCGTTGGGCATTTTGTATATGGAAAAGGCAGCAAAGCAAGGTCTTATTGCTGCGTTAGAACAGCTGGGTCGCTATTATCATAAGGGAACCCTCGTTCAAAAAGATATCGATAAGGCTATTTTGTATTTGAGGGAAGCCGCATCACTCGGTAATGTTCCCGCGCAACTTCGTGTCGCGGATATTTTAATTGCGGGCGAGGGCAGTCCTTACGACTTCAAAAGCGTCTACCGGTGGTTACATGAATCAGTTACTGCCGATAAAAGGACTCATCAGGCAATCGCGCAACGAATGGAGCAACTCGCAGAGTTGATGCCGCCGTCAGTCGTAGAGGAAGCAAAAAGCCCCTTAAATTAGGGGCTTTCAGGTTTCTTAGGATAAGCGAGAGCGGAAATCTTCGTACGTAAAATGACGGATACGTTCAAAACTGCCGTCTTCACGCAGAATGCCAATATCTGGATGTTGTACACCATTAAAGAACGTTGTTTTTACCATGGTGTAATGCATCATGTCGGCAAAGACTAATCGGTCGCCGGGTTTTAACGGCTCATCAAAGCTGTATTCGCCGATGACGTCACCTGCCAAACAACTGTTGCCACCGAGGCGGTATCGGTAAGGTTTATCAGCAGGTAACCCTGCACCCTCGATATGCGGTCGGTATGGCATTTCAAGAACGTCGGGCATGTGCGCAGTAGCGGAGATGTCTAACAGTGCGATAGAACCTTGGTTCTCGACAATATCCACTACTTCACAGACCAATGGACCCGTTTGCCAAGCAACTGCTGATCCGGGTTCTAAAATAATGTCCAAGTTGTAAGTCGCTTTTAACCGTTGCAACTGGCTAATTAGATGGTCAACATCATACCCTTCGCGCGTCATTAAATGACCGCCGCCCAGGTTTAACCACTTCACCTGATGCAATAAATCGCCAAACTTGTTCTCTACGGCTGCGAGCGTCCGCTCTAAAGCATAGGAATCGCATTCACATAGGTTGTGTACGTGTATGCCTTCTACATCGTCTAGCGAGACGTTTTCAAGCTCACTTGCGCGTACACCCAGTCGTGATCCCGGTGCACTGGGATCATAGAGTTCGGTATCGGCCTCTTGGTGTTCGGGATTGACCCGCAAACCAACGGATACGCCTGCCGCCTTTGCTTGGTCGGCGTAGGCTTCCCATTGCGAGATGCTATTAAAAGAGATGTGATTAACAATCGGCAACAACTGTTTGATATCCTCAGCCTTGTAGGCTGGAACATAAGCATGGACTTCGCTGCCGAACTTATCGGCAGCGAGTTGAGCTTCCCAAACCGAGCTTGCTGTACATCCTTTCAAATACTGCTTGATAAGCGGAAAAGCAGACCACATCGAGTAGCCCTTAAGCGCCAGAATGATACTGGCGCCACTTTCTACTTGCACACGTTTCATCAACTCTAGATTGTTACGCAGCAATGCTTCGTCGAGTACGTAACAAGGCGAGGGTATATCCTCACGCAGGTACTTGTTCATATTACTCACCGAACGGCTGCTCACACTCAGTAACGTGCCAAGGCAAGCCATACTGATTTAGGCGATTCATGAATTCATCTGGGTCGAATTGTTCCATGTTCCAAACACCTGGTTTCATCCATTCGCCTTGCAACATCATTGCCGCGCCAATCATAGCGGGTACGCCAGTAGTGTATGAGACCGCTTGTGCGCCCACTTCTTTGTTGGTTTCAGCATGGTCACAGTTATTGTAAATAAAGATGGTTTTCTCTTTGCCATCTTTCATACCTGTTACATAGGTACCAATACAAGTTTTACCGGTGTAGCCTTCTGCTAACGAGCCTGGGTTAGGCAATACGGCCTTTAAAAACTCAAGCGGTACGATGTCTTGTCCTTGGAACTGAACGGGCTTGATTGACGTCATGCCAACATTCTCTAATACGCGCAAATGCGTCAAGTATTGGTCGCCAAAGGTCATCCAGAAACGCGCGCGCTTAATGGTTGGGAAATGCTTAACCAAAGATTCAAGCTCTTCGTGATACAGCAGATAAGACGGACGTTCGCCAACATTGGGATAATCTAAATCCTTGCGGACGCTGATTGGATCGGTTTCGTGCCATTCGCCATTTTCCCAGAACTTACCTTTTTGCGTGATTTCACGAATATTGATTTCTGGATTAAAGTTGGTCGCAAAGGCTTGTCCGTGGTCACCGCCATTACAATCGACGATATCGAGATAATGAATCTCGTCAAAGTAGTGTTTAGCAGCGTAGGCTGTGAATACGTTAGTCACACCCGGATCGAATCCCGCGCCTAACAGCGCCATCAGACCCTTCTCTTTGAAGCGTTCTTGATAAGCCCATTGCCAAGAATATTCGAATTTAGCTTCATCTTTTGGTTCATAGTTAGCAGTGTCGAGGTAGTGCACGCCGGTTTCCAAACACGCGTCCATGATTGGTAAGTCTTGGTATGGCAGGGCTACGTTGATCACTAGTTTAGGCTGCACTTGGCGAATCAGATCCGCGACTTTAGCAGAATCGTCAGCGTCGACCTGATACACACCTACTACGCGATCGGCGCCGGCTTGTTCCTGCAAGGCTTCACACTTAGAAAGGGTACGGCTTGCCAAATGAATTTCTGAGAACACTTCTGGCAGCTTGGCACATTTTTGTACAACTACGCCGGCAACACCGCCCGCGCCAATGATTAAAACCTTAGACATTCGCTCTATCCTCTATCGTAAATGCAGTATCATTTCTTGCTGCGAAAGATAGCATAAAATTATCAGTGCTTCATTCGCTATCTTTGCCTTGTGTAACTGTCATGTTGAGCTTATTTGCCGCAAATGTCCAAAGCTTGCTGACGTGTTCGATGGTCATCCATGTTGGTCGATCATTTAAGTGACCAGCAGAAGGCTGTGTAAGCAGCAGTATCGGTTTGTCGCAGTTTTGCGCGCGTTGCAAAGCTGCAGCAAGCTTATAGCTGTGCCAGGGCGCCACGCGAGTATTATTTTGGGATGTGCTGACAATAGTCGCCGGATAACAGCTTGTTTTATCGATATTGTGCAGTGGCGAATAGTTATAGAGCGTATTGAATTGCGACGCATCGCTACTCAGTCCATATTCGGTGAACCAGGCTTTGGCGTTGGCGGTTTGATAGCGCAGCATGTCAAATAACCCATTATCAAGTAGCGCGACGTTAAATAGCTTGGGCGACTCGACCATTACTGCAGCACCAAGCATTGCACCATTACTGCGTCCGTAAAACGCCAACTGAGTGTGTGTGGTGTATTGGTGTTTGATCAGGTACTGAGCGGCGCCTTCAATATCGTCAATCACCTGTAGCTTACCCGCTAATCGGCCTGCATCATGCCATTGTTCGCCGAACTCGCCACCACCGCGGACATTGGCAATTGCGACTTGGCCACCGAGTTCCAACCACGTCAACCAAGCAGGGTTGTATGTAGGAAGCATCGAGATACCAAAACCACCATAAGCGATGAGCAGCGTAGGACGTGCTGTTGGCTCGGATTTAACATCTTTACCAACGATAAACATTGGGATCGGCTGGCCATCAGTGGAGGTGTACGTAATTTGTTTTGCTTGGTAGTTGTCGACCCCTGCCGGCTGTTTGAACGAACGCCAAAGTGTCGTGCGTTGCTGTGCTGCTTGGTAGCGATAGATGCTGCCAGGTTGAGTGAACTGTTCAAATTTAAAGAAAGCCTCGCGTCCGACTTTATCTGCTGTGAGCTCCGAAATATGGCCCTGCCCAGGTAGCGCTAACTCCCTTAATACATGCCCTTTTGAATTCAAAATAACTAAGCGTGACTGAGCTTTATCTAAATAATGAGCAATGATCTGGTCATCAATCACAACGGCGTCAGCTAACGTTTGCTGTTGTTCCTCTACCACGATTTTCTGAGATTGCCGCGGTTGCTGGATATCTAATGCAGCGAGTAACCCTCGACCTTGCTTACCCCGCAGTTTAAATATAAGTGATTGTCCGCTGCGGCCGATAAACGTGGCAAATTCATTATCAGGAAAGTTTATGGCAATCAGTTCGTTGGGCTGCTTTACATCAGCCAGTAAGTACCAACGATTTTTGTCAAAGCCAGACGTCTCTTTGATCAATAATGCAGAGGTATCGGGTAACGTATAGATATAGCTGTCATTTTTTATCCCGGTTGCAATCCGTTTGTCTTGTGTTTGTGCCGAACCTAGCTTATGGAAGTATGTTTGAACCGGTGCCTGGCCATCATAACCGCCATCACTGGTTTTCGGATAGCGGCTGTAGTAGAACCCCTTCGAGTCCTTGGTCCAGGCGAGCTGAGTAAATTTCACACCACTGATGACTGGTTGTGTGGGCGGGTTTGGCTCGACAACTGGCGTGATGTACCAATCAACCCAGTCGCTGCCTTGTTCGCTCAACGAGTAAGCGATAGTCTTGCCATCAGGCGATACACTATAGTCGTGAATCGAGGTCGTGCCAGAGGGATCAAGTTGGTTTGGATCGATCACGATATGTGGTGCGCCCGAGTCTGATTGACGCACGTAGAGTACCGACTGATCTTGCAAGCCATCGTTTTGCAGATAGAACCAATGTCCAGCGACTTCGGTAGGCGCACTGGTACGTTCGTAATTTGATAACTCGGTCAGCCGTTGTCGAATAAACTCAGCGCTGCTTAACTGACCTAAGCGTTGTTCTGTATAACGGTCCTCTGCAGCCAGCCACTTTACTACTTCCGAGTGCTGTTCGTCTTCTAGGATGCGAAAGTCGTCAGTGACTTCTTCGCCGTGATAGTTATCGGTCACGGATTGTGAGGCAAGCGGGGGATAGCCATAGGGATTCTCAGGCTTGGTTGCTGGTTTTTCGTTCTGGCTCGAGCACGCTGAGACTAAAGCGAAAATTAACAGGCTAGCAAACCGTGTGTGCTTCATAGGATATCCCTTTGGTGAAATGAACGTACTATTCTATGAACCCTGACTCAGTGACTCAATCGCTTTACAGAATTTTAGCGATATCTGAACGCATTAGTGCGCTGAGTTGTTTGAAGGAGTCTGCTTTATAAGTATGTTTGAGTGACTGCATCGCGTTTTGAGGAACGGCAAAGTCAGATGGAGTAAATGTGAGCGCATCATGCTTGCTGACTAACGCGCAGGCAAATAGCACACTGTCTAGCGGCAAATTGGCTTCTTTAAAGGCGCTGAGTAAAGCGTTTGTGGTAGCGTCGAGTGTGTTTGATGGAATCTGGCCGTTAAACCACCAACGTTGTTGCGCTGCTCCCCATTCACAAAGAGGCGTACACAGCGCTTCGGCGTCTGGCGTTATTGGAGAGACCCAAAGCGAAGCATAGCGAGCGCTGACGCGATCTTGCTTACTACTGAGTCGGACCAGGTGGTAGCCGTTGGCACGCCAAAACTGAGCTAAACCTGGCTCGTAACCAAAACTTGTACCGAGCGCATGCACGTTTTGCGTTGCTACCCAGTGTCGAACGGCATTGAGGACATTCGAGGCGATATGCTGTCGACGGTGACTTTCTTGAACGGCGATTCTACTCACTCGACACCATCGTAATGCCGCTAGACGGGGGCTTTGCAGAAAGTAGGTGAGACTTTGAGGCAATAAATTTCCAGGTGGACGTCGTTTGCCTAATTGCACTTGCAAAGCGAGGTCATCTGCCAGTGGACCTTCTAGCGCGAGCCAAGCAACCGCGATGACAGAGCCATTGTTAACGTGCAAGTAAAGGTAATGCTGCGGTTCATCGAGTAATAGTTTGAGATCATTTGGACTACTTTGGTAGTGGGCTTCGAGTAGTAACTCAAACGCTTGGTGCAGAGCATCCTCAGGTAGCTCGCTGGCATGATAAACGCCGCTATCTATTGACTGGGTTAATTGTCGTGGCGCCGCATTCAGCAGTAATGCTTGCTGTAGCCAATACTCTAAAGGGTCACCCGTTAACCAACGGATGGGGTCTTGTAATGTGTGCATCTTCACGTGAGCAAATGTCCGTTCGGCCCACTCGACAAAGTGAATAGCAAAGCCTCGGCCACACCCCTCATAACCATCTACAGTTGTCGCTAGCATCCACGCCGGATACTTTTGCACCAACTTTTGAATCGCCCATAAAGGAATACCTGCCGCTTCATCGATAATGAGTCGCTCTGTTGAGCCAGGTTGCTCAATCAGTGTGTCCCATGCAACAAAGTGAGCATGAGGTGCGTGTTTCAGTAATACTTGAGCATTAGCTTTTCTGGGCGCTGTGACAATACATTGGCTTGCGTTGTCGGCTTGAGCAAGCGCTGTCCCTAAACAACTGCTTTTACCACGACCTCGTGATGCAATAACGATATGCACAGATTCCTTGTCCTGCAACTGTTGGACAAGGTCCTGTTGGGCTGCCGTAGGTAGTGAAGGTGGTTTAGCATCGCTTGTGGCCTCAATGGGCGAACGCATTTGCCAACAATCGATGAGCCGATTTAACGCGGGAGAAGGCTGTTGTGGCGTCAGTAGAACTAGCTCGCCACCGGCCATCAAAGTGCCACACAAAGCGGCTATGGCATCAAAATTCAGTTGGTTTCGACAGTCAATGACGACCTGGTTGAACTCGTGTCCAAGGAAGTCTCTATAACGGTTGGTGGCCGCATGGGCTGCGGTATCAGAGTCAGATAAATAAAGCGAAAGGTTGTTGGGGCATGTTTCGAAAGAGGGGCTCAAAAGAGCCCCATCTGAAATGATATGTAATTGCCTAAAGCCAGTATGTTTTAGAACCACGTGATGCCAAAGAATTTGCTTAATACGGTGTTGATGAATACCACAAATAGGATAGCTGGAATAAAGGTGGTAATGGACACACGTACGTATTTAGCTAAGAAGGTATTGGGGTAATTGCTATTACCCTCAGATAACTCTTTTTCAAGGCTACTATAACGCCAGTGCCACCATACAAATAAGCAAATGAGCAAACCGTTAAGCGGTAAAATGGTGTCATAAAACACATCGTAAATGACGTCAAACACAGACTTTGTAGCGCCGCCGTAACTAACAAACTCGGTAAATGCAGGAATGAATCCAAATGAAGTGGCTGCGATAATTGTGAGTACTGTGGTCGCTGCACACATAATTGATAGTGCTTTTTTACGCGACGTGCCACGTTGTTGAATGATGGCTGCCGTCGGTACCTCGATAATAGAAACCAACGAGGTAATGGCTGCCACAAAAGCGAGCAAGAAGAAAATGGTGGCCGCGATGCTGGCGCCAACATATCCAATCGATGCTTCTAACGCGATAAAAATTTGTGGGAAGAATGAAAAGATCATGCTTACCGAAGAATCGCTGAGTGAGTTAGGGTCTGTATTTGGATTAATTGCGAATATCGCCGGTAAGGTCATGAGACCAGCGGTGAAAGCGACCGCGGTGTCTGTTATCGCGACAAGCTTACCGGAGGTTACAATATCGTCCTTACGGCTGAAATAAGAGCCATAAGTGATGAGAATGCCCATACCGAGTGACAAGCTGAAGAATGCCTGTGACAGGGCGCCACTGATTACCGAACCATCAATTTTGCTAAAGTCAGGAACTAAGTAGAACTGAATGCCGAGTGATGCGTTATCTAATGAAAGTACAAAGATAACGAGTAAAATCAGCATAATAAATAACGCTGGCATCAGGAATTTAGCCGCTTTCTCAATACCCTGGCGAACGCCGCCCATGAGAATAATGTTGACGATTAACGTCACCGCGATAAGGAAACCAACAAAGCTGTAGTCGTTGACAAATTGACCGAAGTAACTCGGGTCCGCTAGTTTATTGAGGTCACCGATAGCGGCATGGTAAAGATAACCGAAAATCCAGACAGTGATGACCATATAAAATATAGCGATCATGAAAGGAGTGAGAACAGCTAAGAAGCCTGAAAAGCTCCAAAATGGTTTGCCACTGCCCAATGCTAAATAAGAGCCGAGCGGATTTTTTTGAGCTTTTCGGCCAAGCCCCATTTCGGCAAGCATGACGGGTAGACATATAAATGCAACAAAGAGTGCATAGATTAAAAGAAACGCTCCGCCACCATTTTTAGTTGCAGCGACAGGGAATCCAACCAGGTTACCAATACCAACCGCTGAACCTGCGGCAGCTAGGATAAACCCGATCTTGGAACTGAATTGATCGCGTTGTTCGCTCATTAGTTTCCTTCTTTTTAATTGTTATTGTAGAGCTCTGTATAGCGAGCCAAAAATTTAAGCAATCCTAGCAAGGGGCAGGGCGCTCGGCAAGCATGCGCCCGCCTGTTCTGCGATTAAAGGTGTAAAGCGTAGGTTTAATAAGGAAATTTAAGAGGTTCTGCGGTTTACCAAGACTGCATTTCTATAATTCGTGACACACAGCGCTGGAACGGAAACTTAAGTAGCTCAGCCTGATACAGGCGGTCGGGCTCATCGGCAGCATTAAGTATGAGTAAGCAATCTCGGTCGTAGCACTCATCGACTAACGCGATAAAACGGCGAGCCTCATTGTCCAAGTGACTTTCGTGTTGATGCGTTGTGTCGCGTTGGTAGCCGTCCTCGACACCTTGTTGCGTCGAATTTTTTGGCTTAAAAGTAAAACGTGGAACCTTATCAACGGCGATCTGCTTATAGTGCTCCGCGAGTTCCATATAGTCACGCTGGCTTCTTGGACCCGAACAGAGCTGAGCGAAGTCAAATAGAATCGTTTTTTCTGAACGACATATACAAGGTAACTCGCGGTTCATGATGGTTACTGGCTTATTATCAGATAACTGACCAAAGTGTGCGGCGACTTGCTGCTTAAAGTCTTGTGCTGACTGCTCAATAAAGTAATACGGAGCTTCACCCTGTTTTAGTCGGCGGTAATCAATACCTGAATCAAGGTCAATGATTTGGCATTGGCGCTCGAGCAACTGAATGAAGGGTTCAAAGCGATGCCGTGCAAGGCCGCCCCGATACAGCTCCGACGGTGGCGTATTTGAGGTTGTGACGAGGGTGACACCGTGACTAAACAACGCCTGCCAGAGGTTAGCTAACAGCATGGCATCACCAATGTCTTCGACGATAAACTCATCTAAACATATCACTCGATATTCTCGCGCCCATGCGTCAGCGATAGTTAGTAAGGGGTCCGCTTCGCCTTGGTGTAGATTGAGCTGATCATGAATGCGCTTCATGAAGTGGTGATAATGCAATCTGATTTTGCTCGGTACGGCTAGGCTGCGATAAAACAAATCCATCAACATCGACTTACCGCGACCAACGGGACCGTAAATATAAACAGATTGTGGATGCGCCGATTGAACAAGTTGCTGGCGCAGAATATCAAGACGAGCGCACACCGATTCTTGCAGTGTGTCCGCTTGCAATTTTCCTGAGTGAATAAGGCTTTGATACTGTGTCTTTATCATAAAAAAGCGGCCGGTTGAGGGAACCGGCCGAACTCGTTGCTAGTGAACAGCCATTAATACATCATGCTGTAAAGAGTTCTACGCGCCTTCGATGCAAGCGGATCACCGTCAGGTAATTGATTGATAACGTCGAGTGCATATTTTTTAGCTTCAGTGCGTGCGGGATCCTTGCGCATCACTTCAAATAACAATGAAATGGCTTCTTCATCTCGGTGCGACTGGTGCAATTGTAGCGCGAGTTTGATTTTTAATTCGCTATTATCTGGCTCTTCCTCGACCTGCGCTTGTAGTGCTTTAATCTCTGGCGAGTCGGCGCTATCTTCAGCGAGTTCGATTTTGCTCATGATCCGTTGATAGTCACTATCTTGCTCGACCATTGGGATCGTCGCCGCGAGCTCCTTAGCTTGTGCTAAACGACCGTGGTCGACCGCTGCTTCTGCCAGTAATTTGATGGCAGTCATGTTGCTACTATCAATGTCAAAAGCCTGTTTGGCTTGAGTGTAAGCTTCTGCAGCGTTGCCTTCGGCAAGCGCTTGTTGTGCATTTTGAATAAAACTATCGGCTGGGCTTGGCAAATGAGGTTCGAGCATTGTCATGATTTCAGTTTCAGATTTAACCCCTGCGAAGCTGTCAACAGGCTGACCGTCCTTAAAGAAGGCTACGGTAGGCAAACTACGAACGCCAAACTGCATGGCAAGCTCTTGTTGCTCGTCACAATTAATTTTTGCCAAGGTAATGTCGTCGGGGTATTGGCTCGCAATACGTTCTAATACCGGCATTAATTGTTTGCAAGGCTCGCACCAGTCAGCCCAAAAATCGATGATCACTAATCGCTCTTTGGAGCCTTCTAATAAAACTTGCTGAAAATTTTGTAGCGTAATGTCGACAATATTACTTTGTGCCATGAGTCAGCCTTTATTTAATTGTATCAATACATAGCAACATCGGGGCAACCCATAGAAAATTCAATGGCATCATTACTTGAGCCACGCCAGCAGCTTGTCTTTAAGTTTGGTGTAAGGAGGATAACGCAGCGCTACGTCGAACTTAAAGGAGCGTTTCATGACTGCCTTTTGGTGACTGAGCGTGTCAAAACCAAATTTACCGTGATAACGACCCATGCCACTTTGGCCAACGCCTCCAAACGGAAGCGCTTCGTTCAGCATAAACATCAATGTATCGTTTGCACAGTAGCTTCCGGCACTGACTTGGTGCTTAACTTGTTCTAGGGTGCGATTATTTTTACTAAAAGCATAGCAGGCTAAAGGCTTGGGCTTTGCTATCACGTAATCAATGGCGGCTTGTATGGACGTCACTGATTTGATTGGGAGTAACGGACCAAAGATCTCTTCGTGATGAAGCGGGTGCTCGCTGTCCAGTCCATCTAAGTTGATGAGTGTGGGCGCGATATAGTTATCTTTACGCTGATAGTCTCCGCCACTGATGATGTCTGTGTCGTCGAGTAGCTTTACAAGACGTTGCCAATGGTTGGCACTAATAATCCGACCGTAATCATCGCTCTGTTGCGGGTCATTGCCGTAAAACAGTTCGATTTGCTCTTTGATTTTGCTTATCAACGTATCGCGAATGCTGTCCTGAACCAGCACATAATCCGGTGCTATACAGGTCTGACCGGCGTTAAGGTATTTGCCCCAGACCAAGCGTCGAGCGGTGACCTCAATATCACAATCTTCACTTACTATCGCCGGACTTTTACCACCGAGCTCTAGTGTTGTGGGTGTCAGGTGTTGCGCCGCGTTACGTAAAACAGCTTTAGCACCATTACTACCGCCAGTGTAGAAAATATGATCAAAAGGTTGTTGGGTGAGTTCGTTAGCAACCGAGACATCCCCGGTGACAACCTTAATCGCATGGTTGTCGATATAGTAGCCCAGCTTATTGGCGATGACCTCTGCGGTGTTTGGCGCATGTTCTGATGGCTTCAGTATTACACAATTTCCAGCAGCAATGGCGGCAATAGCTGGCGCGATAAGTAGCTGCAGTGGATAATTCCACGCCCCTAAAATAAGCACGGTACCGAGCGGCTCAGGATAGAGTTGACTTGATCCAGGCCACGCCAATAACGGCGTTTTCACACGCGTCGGTTTAACCCACTTATTGAGGTGCTTCAGTGTGTAATCGATGTGACTTAATAAATAGTTGAGCTCAGTTAATCGACTTTCGCTTGGATGTTTACCCAAGTCCTGCGTGAGGGCGCGCTCGATCGAAGACTGCTCTTTTGTGAGAAAGTTTTTAATGCCTTCTAGCTGTTGTTTACGCCAAAAAACCGGGCGTGAAAGCCCGGTTTTGTGGGTGTTACTGAGTGAATCAAATAACTCAGCTATTGATGGGGTCGTGCTCATTCAAGGCCGCCTAACGTGATGGTCTTAATTTCCAAGTACTCATCTATACCGTATTTTGACCCTTCACGTCCAATACCCGATTCTTTAATTCCGCCAAAGGGGTTATAGGCGTGGGAAATCGCACCTGTGTTGACACCGACCATGCCGTATTCAAGCCCTTCACTGACTCGGAATATGCGTGCAGTATCTTTAGCGGCAAAGTAGGAAGCAAGACCGAACGGAGTGTCGTTCGCCTGTTGAATCGCTTCTTCCTCAGTTTCAAAACTCGAAATTGCGATGACGGGACCGAAAATTTCTTCTTGCGTGATTTCCATGTCCTGAGTCACACCCGAAATCACCGTCGGAGCATAGAATAAGTCGCCCAGATCGGTCATCACTGATCCGCCTTCTTCTATCTCTGCGCCATCGGATTTAGCACTGATGACGAGACGTTGAACTTTATCGACAGCGTCTTGATCAATCAATGGTCCCAGATCGACGTCTTCTTTATCACCTGGACCCACATTAAGCGCTTTAACTTTAGAGACTACTTTCTTAATGAACTCTTCTTTCACGCTATCTTGCACCAACACACGGTTCGCTGAAATACAAGTTTGACCGCCGTTGCGGAATTTGCACGCCATCAACTGTTCGGCGGCTGCATCTAAATCGGCATCATCGAACACGATAAAGGGTGCATTGCCACCGAGTTCGAGCGAGATCTTTTTAACGTTCTCGGCACATTGCTTCATTAAGATCTTGCCGACACCCGTTGAACCAGTGAAAGACAGTTTTCTAACTTGTTTTGATGTTGCCAGAATTTCGCCCACGGTTTTTGAATCCGTGGTCGGTAAAATATTAATGACACCGTCCGGAATACCGACTTCGCTCGCAAGCTGAGCCAGTGCGAGACTTGATAAGGGTGTCAGTTGTGGTGGTTTAACAACGATGGTGCAACCAGCTGCCAACGCAGGCGCGATTTTGCGCGTGATCATTGCGTTCGGGAAGTTCCAAGGCGTGATGGCGGCGCATACGCCTACCGGTTGTTTGATCACCATGACACGCTTGCTGTTATCGGTAATGGGTAGAATATCGCCGTTGATGCGTTCCGCTTCACCGGCAAACCAATCGACAAAGCTGGCACCGTACTCGACCTCACCAACAGCTTCAGGTACAGGTTTGCCTTGCTCGGCGCTCATCAGTTCGCCCAAAGCCTGCTTGTTGTCCATGATGGCTTGATACCACTTGCGCAACAGTGCTGCGCGCTCTTGAGTGGATGTGGCACGCCATTTAGCGAGTGCCACTTCAGCGGCGTTGATGGCTCGCTTCGTGAGATCGCCATCGGCGTCGGCCACTTCTGTGATTACCTCGCCATTGGCAGGGTTTGTAACGGCGAACCGTTTTTCCGTCGGTACCCAATGCCCCTCAATGAAACAATCCTGCTTTGTGAGTGACGACATAGAGTGAGATGACATAACGCCTCCTGTTATTCGGGTTAGTATATCAATGTAGGCAAAAACTAATGGAATGGTTCAGTTTTTTAGAAAAATAAATGACTATCTCTGTGTAAATGCATAAAACGTATACAAATGAGTTGTAATTTTCCAATAACTAGGTACAATTCGCGCCTCGCAGTTATCCGTGAATATGAAACACGCAATCTGCGACCGAGTAAGGGTAAGCCTAATTTCTAGAGATGCTCAAAAGCATAATGGTGGCCGGGCGAAACCCTCGAACACACATCGTGGTTTATAACCACCTTATGACTTTGAGATTTTTATGAAAAATGATACTACCGCTGTGTCTTTCCAAGACATGGCATTGCCTTCTGTTGTCTTAAATCAACTTGAAGCGCTAGGTTTTACACAACCTACACCTATCCAACAACAAGCGATTCCTAGCTTATTAGAAGGGAATGATGTATTGGGTGAAGCGCAAACCGGCACGGGTAAAACCGCCGCGTTTTCACTGCCAGCTTTAGCTTCAATTGAAGCGAATCAACGTCAAACTCAGATGCTTGTCGTGACGCCGACCCGTGAGCTCGCGATCCAGGTCGCTGATGCCATCGAAAGCTTCTCTAAGCAAATGAAGGGTATGGAAGTCGCAACCGTTTATGGTGGCAGCGCCTTTGGGCCACAAATTCAAGCGCTAAAACGTGGCGCGTCTGTGGTTGTTGGTACGCCAGGTCGATTGATCGACTTACTCAACAAGAAAGTGTTGAAGCTTGACGGACTGCGCTTTGCTGTGTTGGATGAAGCCGATGAAATGCTAAACATGGGCTTTATTGAAGACATCGAAACTATTTTACAGTCGGTGCCGGATACCGCACAACGTGCGTTGTTCTCGGCGACGATGCCAACCGCTATTCGTAAGTTAGCCAAAACGTACTTGACGGATCCTGTGAACATTCGTATTGCTCCCGTAGAGCAGGCGAAGGCGAACATTCGTCAGCGCGCATGGAAAGTCATGGGCATGACTAAAATGACAGCATTGACTCGTCTTTTAGAAGTGACTGAATATCAACGCGCGTTAGTGTTCGTGCGTACGCGTCAAGATACTATGGACGTGGCAGAGCTTTTACAGCGTCAAGGATTCCGTGCAGCGCCTTTGAGTGGTGATTTGAACCAAGCACAACGTGAACAAACAGTCACTCAATTGCGTAGCGGCCACATTAAAGTGCTCGTAGCAACAGACGTTGTCGCGCGTGGTCTTGATGTACCCGAAATTACTCACGTCATTAACTACGACCTACCGAGTGACACCGAGTCATACGTTCACCGTATCGGTCGTACCGGTCGTGCAGGTCGTAGCGGCGAGGCTATCTTGTTCTATCGCGGTAAAGAGCGTCACTTATTACGTCATTATGAAAAACTGACGAACGGTTCAATTGAATACTTTGACGTACCTTCAGCAGAAGAACTGAGTCGCTTCCGCCAAGAGCAATTGCAGCAAAGCCTATTGAAGCAGCTTGAGTCGGATGTTGACAGCAACATTCAGAAGCTTCTCAGTAGTTGGTTAGCTGACGGGTCGATGACCGCTGAACAGATCGCGCTTAGCCTATTGGCTCAGCGTAACCAGCAGCAGCCGTTATTCGTAAAAGAGGAGCGTCGTCCGCGTCCTGAACGCGCAGAGCGTGCTGATCGTGATAACGGACGTCCTCAGCGTGGTGAAAAGCGTGTACGCGCGACCACTAAACGTGTTCCGGATAGCGAGTTCGATACTTATAAGATTCAGGTCGGCCGTGACCACGGTGCGCGTCCAGGCGATATCGTGGGTGCCATCGCCAATGAAGCTGAGATCGATAGCCAATTCATTGGTCAGATTCAACTGTTCGCACAGCACTCGTTGGTACAACTGCCCAAAGGGATGCCTGCTGAATTGAAGAAAGCGTTGCAACGCACACGCGTGCGTCAGCAGCCGATGGCACTTGAGTTATCTGATAGTCCGCTTAAGAAAATGCCGCCTCGCGCGAGTAAAGGCAACGGCGACAATCGCCGCCGCGCTCCGCGTAAAGGTCAACCTGCTGCACGTCGATTCAATTAATCGGCGTTAGCTACCCCGATGTCGGCCAGAGATTGTGTGATAATCATCTGGTCGATATCATATCCCCACTGTTTTGCTTTAGCTAATGCAAAGTCAATATCGCTTTGATCGACATTAGGTGAGCGCGCCAAAAACCAAAAATAGTCGTGTGAATCGCTCGTAACAATCGCCATTTTGTAGTCGGGTGATAACCAGCTGACATAGTATCCCCCATAAAACGGCCAGAAAAAGGTTACCTTGTAAGCGGCTGTCATGCCTTCTACCGGCTCGGCTTTGCCAATTGCGGTCTGCCATTCGTCATCCACTACATTATAACCGCGATTAGTCACCTCGATAGTGCCGTCAGCGTTGAGTCGGTACTCTGCGGTGACACCTTGCAGGTTTTCTTCAAAGCTGTGCGGCATACGGATAATTTCATACCATTTGCCCAAATATTTTTCCGCTGAGAACTGTTTTACTGTCGGCGCCACGGGCGTCGGGTCAGATTTGCAGCCGGTTAGGGCGAACAACACAAATAAAGATAAGAGACCGAGTAACGACTTGTTTAAATAACTCATGATTATAAATCATCCATGTTGTTTAAATAATATTCTGCTTGCTTGGCAAGCGCTTTTTGTTCTTCTTGCGTTTTTTTGTTCCACACCGAATACATCATCGCCATGCGTTGATTATTACTAAAGTGTGATTCATGTCGAGCCAAGAATTGCCAATAAAGCGAATTAAACGGACATGACCCCTCGCCAGTTTTCTTATCCGGATTATAGCGACACTGAGAACAATGGTGACTCATTTTCTTTATATAATTTGCGCTTGAAATATAGGGTTTGGTGGCTAGCACACCATTGTCAGCATATTGACTCATACCACGGGTATTAGGAAGTTCTACCCACTCGAGTGCATCGATATAAATGCCGAGATACCATTCATCGACTTGATCGGGATCGCAGCCCGCTAATAGTGCAAAATTTCCAGTCAGCATAAGACGTTGAATGTGGTGTGCGTAAGCGTACTTTAAAGACTGTTTAATGGCTTGCGATAGACAACGCATGTGTGTCTCACCATCCCAAAAAAACTTCGGCAGATCGCGTTGATGTTCGAGCGCATTAAGATTCTTATATTCAGGCATGTGATGCCAGTAAATGGCACGGATAAATTCTCGCCAACCAATAATTTGTCGAATAAACCCTTCAACTTGATTGATACTGATGGTGTCTTCATTTTCGCGCCAATGAGCGAGAACTGCGTTCACGACTTCCATTGGATGTAACATTTTGCTGTTCATCGCAAACGATAAACGCGAATGGTACAAGCTCCATGCGTGATCGTGCACTTCAGTATCCGTTATCGCATCTTGGTAGGTGCCAAAGTGAGCTAATTGGTGTTGGCAAAAGAATGATAAAATATCTCGGGCTTGCTTGCGTGTGGTCGGCCAAATAAAGTGTTGAGGGTCGATTTCTCCAAAGTAATTAATATCCTGTTGGGTCACCATTTGGTGAATATCTGTGACATCATTCGCTGGGCAGCTTGGGGCAATAACAGAGCTACTTTTTGGTAGCTTGTTACGGTTATCATGATCATAGTTCCACTGGCCACCTTCGGGTTTGTCGCCGTCCATCATGATATCGAACTGCTTTCGTACGCGACGGTAAAAGCTCTCCATCAAAAAATTATCACGATCGGGAAACCACTCAGCCAAAACAGTTCGTTGGGTAAGGAAGTGCTCACTGTCGACCCAGTCAATGTGTATATCTTCTTTCCCAGCCCAGCTACGGAGTTGATGATCAACCCGGTATTCGTCGGGCAGCATGCAACTCAGGCTCGCTTTGGGGTGCTGGGCTAATATGGCCGCTAAGTTCTGCGTAAGTGACTGGGTGTTGTTTGCATCATCCAGTTTCATGTAATGAACTCGATGACCTGCTTGCTCAATGGCGCTGGCAAAATTACGCATCGCGGCAAAAAAGGCAACGATCTTTTGTATATGGTGTTTGACGTAATCAGTTTCTTGGCGCATCTCCATCATCACGTACAGCACGTTATCATGCTGCGTTCGCCACCAAGTGTGCTTCGCGTTAAGCTGGTCGCCCAATACTAAGCGAACTTCCCTTATGTCACTCATCGTACGTGTCTGCCCCCTTGAGAGGGATCTCCTCTAGGGCTTTATCGGGTTTAGCATAACTGAGTCGAAATAGTCTCGAGGCGCTGTGATAGCTATCAAGACCAGATACCGCGACGGTCTCTAATGTGTTCAAATCAATAAAGCCATCTTCTTGGATCGCCTCCTCATTAGTTTGAATCCATTGAATTTCGCCAATGACAAAGTCGGTACCATTGTGCGTAATATTGGTAATTTCGACGAGCTTTACGCCCATTGAGAGCGGGCTTTCTTTAACGAAGGGGGCGTGAAAACCATTACAACGGTCAGGCGTTAAGCCGGTTGCTTCAAACTCCGATACCTTTCTATCGTATCGCGCTGCCGTTTGATGTGCCGCTTTAACTATCGATTGGGATACATGATTAATCGTATAAACACCTGTTTCTTCGATATTTTCCAATGTATGGCGCTCAACTGAATCGGGGCGCATGATGAAACCAATGAGGGGAGGGTTAGCGCCTAAATGAACCACTGAGCTGACGATTGCCAAGTTGTCTTCATTTTTACGGCTACTAGTACCAATTAAGTTAGCGCTTTTATAACCGGATAATGAGTTGATGAAATTAACACGATGACGGTTATCCATATTAGCCAAGTCGGCCTGAGCGATATGCTTTGTCATAAGTTGAATACTCCTCTTTTGCTTTCAGTTACGTGCTAGTCTAGGGATAGGATCTAATACCGAACTGCTTTAATTTGTGGCATTATGGGCAGATTAAATGATTAGGGAGCCGTTATGAGCGACGCACAACAAAAAGTTAATGTAATCTGCATCAAATGGGGTGACAAATACGGGAACGACTACGTCAATACATTGTACTCGATGGTCAGCCGTAACCTTAGCTTACCCTATCGGTTTGTATGCTTTACAGACGAAGCAGAAGGTATTCGTGATGAGGTCGAAGTTAAGCCGATTCCAAAAATTGGGTTTGAAGACTTCGACGAGAAGAAAGCATGGGCGAAAGCGCATGGGTGGTTGAAGTTAACGTGTTTTGCGAATCCTCTCTCTGATTTAACCGGACCCACATTGTTTCTTGATTTGGACATCGTCATTGTTGGTTCGCTCGATGACTTTTTTAAACCGGAAGGTGACTTCATGGTTATTAAAGAGTGGGACAAGTCAGATGCTACCGGTAATACCTCGGTATTCCGTTTTGAAGCGGGGGCTCACGAGGATGCGCTGGATTATTTAAAGGCCGATCCCGAGAAAGCAACGGAGTCTGTTCGCAACGAACAAGAGTACATTACACAATTTGTCGACCGCCAAAATCGTCTGAAGTATTGGCCAGAGAAGTGGTGTCGAAGCTTCAAGCGTCATTGTATTCGACCGTTCCCGTTGAGCTTTTTCCAACAGCCGCGGATCCCCGAAGATGCGCGCGTTATTATTTTCCACGGTAAGCCACATCCCGATGATGCGTTAGCGGGTCGTAGCGGTAAGTGGTATCGTAAAGTGCTACCAACCCGTTGGATAGCTGAATACTGGCAATAAGCATGTTACGTTGGCTCTACAGCGGTGTGATGACAGGTGTCGCACCGCTGGCGCTTGCTTGGTTTTATTACAGAGGCCGAAAAGATGCTGGTTATCGAGCGCATCTTTGGGAGCGACTGGGTCGCTCGGAGGTTACTGACACTGAGCAAAACGGATTACTCATCCATACCGTATCGGTGGGTGAGACCATCGCTGCGCGTCAGTTGATTCAACAAGCTATTGAAGAGTTTCCGCATAGCCCCATCACGATTAGTTGCATGACGCCTACTGCACGTCGTCTCATCGAGCAAAGCTTTGGTGATAGGGTGTCTGTGTGTTACTTGCCTATCGATCACCCTTGTGCAGTGCGAAGCTTCCTGTCGAAGCTCAGACCGCGCGCGATTTGGGTGATGGAAACTGAGCTTTGGCCTAATTTGTTGTATCACGCCGGCCAACGTCATATTCCTGTGAGTCTCCTCAACGCCCGTCTATCAAAACGTTCAGCACGCGGTTACGCCCGAGTCGGGAAACTCATGCGTGAAAGCTGGCACAGCCTAGCTTATGTTGGCGCACAGTCGCGTGCCACAGCAAAGCGTATGTTATGTTTGGGGGTAAGAGATACGAGGCTCTATATTGATGGTAACTTGAAATATGATGTTTCCGTGCCCACATCAGAAAAAGTAGCCGCAGAGGAATTACTGAAATTGCGCGGAGAACACTTAGTTTGGCTGGCTGCAAGTACGCACCCAGGCGAGGAACAAGCGGTACTGAGCGCGCATCAAAAACTGTTAGAAACGTATCCAGCGATGCTGCTGATTTGGGCACCACGTCATCCTGAGCGGTTTGATGAAGTTGCAGCGCAACTTCAGAGTTCTGAACTCGTTTGGATGCGCCGTAGTGAGTTGAGTGATCAAGGTGTCCCATCGGACTGTAATGTGTTGCTAGCCGACTCAATTGGCGAGATGTTGAAGTGGTGCAGTATTGCTCAAGTGACTTTTGTCGGTGGAAGCTTAATTGAGCGCGGCGGACATAATCCGCTTGAAGCCGTAGCGGCAGGTTCAGCTGTCGTTAGCGGAAGAAAGATATTTAATTTTGCCGAGGTGTATCGGCTGTTAGACGAGCAGCGGGCTGTGCATTGGGTTAAGGACTTAGATCTTGCCACACCACTGCAATATTTATTTGATAATGATTCATTGAGAAAAACGAGCGTAAGTGCCGCTGAAAACGTGCTTAGCACGCATCAGGGCGCCAGTCGACGTATGCTTAAGCATGCGCAAAGATTTAGCGATATAGGACAGCAAATGATAGCGACATTTACGACAAAACGTGATGTGATTAAGTTTGATAAGGACGTGTTGCCAGAATTTGAGGATAACTTTTTTTCTGCCAAATATTGGCAGCAGAAAAAGGCCATAGCAGGCAATGCGACGGGCCGTGCAACTGTTTGGTTTATTCAACAGGGGGATCACGGCATGGTGTTGAGGCACTATTATCGCGGTGGACTTGTAGGTAAGGTCAATAAAGATAAGTTTATGCGAGAGCCGGTAGAGCGAAGCCGTGCTATCGCAGAGTTTGATTTGTTGGTAAAGCTACGCAATCAAAATTTACCTGTACCTCGGCCTATTGCTGCACGTATGCGCAAAGTGGGTGTCATGAGTTACACCGCAGATATTTTAGTTGAAGTGATTCCTGGCGCTGTGGATGTTTACCGATTGCTCCGTGAACGTCAATTGAATGTAGAGCAATGGCAGTCTTTAGGTGCTGCGATACGTCAGTTGCACGATAAGAACGTGTTCCACTCAGACTTGAATTGCCACAATATCATGCTCGATGATAATGATAAGCCTTGGATCGTTGATTTTGATAAGTGTGGATTTAGAGAGCCCGGTGAGTGGAAAAAGGAAAACTTAGACAGGTTACTGCGCTCATTGAAGAAAGAAAAAGCTAAGTACGATACCTTTTATTGGAAAGAGAGCCGTGATTGGCCCGAGTTATTGACCGGTTACGAAAAAGGTTAGCACTTACTCTAAACGTCTAATAAAAAGGCCTGCCAAGTTTAACTTAGCAGGCCTTTTTTGTACCGTCGCAACCTAAATGATTAGTCGCGAATCTGTCCGTTACCTGTCACTACGAACTTCTCAGTTGTAAGCGCTTGTAAGCCCATTGGACCGTATGCATGCAGCTTACTGGTTGAGATACCAATCTCAGCGCCTAAGCCAAGCTGACCGCCGTCAGAGAAGCGTGAAGATGCATTTGCCATGGTCACTGCAGAATCAACTTCGCGAATGAAACGCTTAGCTGTCTGATCGTTTTCAGTGACGATGACTTCGGTGTGTCCGCTGCCAAAACGTTTGATGTGCTCAAGTGCACCATCAAAGTCATCAACGGTACGGACAGCGATTTCAAGCGCAAGATACTCTTGGCCGAAATCATCGACTGAAATTTCATCAGCACCGTCAAAATAGCCCACCGATTTGTTGCAAGCGTGAATGGTCACGTCTTTTTCTGCCAATGCTTTGGCTGCCATCGGTAAGAACTTATCAGCGATATCTTGATGGACTAGCAGACCTTCCAGCGCATTACATACACCTGTGCGTTGGGTCTTGCCATTAAGCAAGATGGCGAGCGCTTTATCAAGGTCGGCATCTTTATCAACATAAAGATGGCACACGCCTTTGTAATGTTGAATCACTGGGATCTTACTGGTATCGCTCACGAAATGAATGAGGCCTTCGCCGCCGCGAGGAATCACCAAATCGATGTAGTCTTTCTGCTGCAGTAGCTCGGTCATGATTTCGCGATCTGGCGTTGGTACTACAGTGATCACATCTTTTGGTAAACCGCTTTGCTCTAAAGCCTCATGCAGTGCATCAGCGATAGCTTTACTACTTTCGATTGCTTCGCGACCACAACGCAAGATGACTGCATTACCAGATTTAAAGCACAGTGCTCCCGCATCCGCTGTGACATTCGGGCGTGCTTCATAAATCATGCAAATGACACCCAGCGGAATACGCATTTTTTCGATTTTTAATCCGTTAGGGCGTTCTTCTAACAGGTAGCTGTCACCCACTGGATCTTTTAGGTCGATAATTTCTTCGATAGCCGTCGCCATGCCTTCAACACGTTCTTCAGTTAAATGAAGACGATCCATCATTGCATCGCTCAGACCTTTTTCTTTGCCTGTTTTCATGTCCGTTTCGTTCACTTTAAGAATTTCATCTTTATGTGCACGAATCGCATTCGCCATCTTCTGTAGTACGGCGTTTTTCTCTTGTTCTGACAGTGTTGCCACCGCGTGTGCCGCATCGGCCGCACGTTTGGCAATCTGTTGTGCTAAATCTTGACTCATGAGTCCTCCAAAATCATCAAATCGTCACGGTGAATCACTTCTGTAATTGGGCTGTAACCAAATTGTTCAGCAATATCTTCCGTCTGCTGACCTTTGATGTGTAATAGTTCGTGAGAACTGTATTGGCAAATACCCTTAGCGATTGCGTCTGTATCATTTGCGCTGCGGACGAGTACCGCATCGCCTCGGTCAAAGTCGCCTTGAACATCGACAATACCGGAACTTAACAGTGACGCACCGTTCTCTAATAAAGCTTTTTCTGCACCTTCATCGATTAAAATCTCGCCTTGCGCGACGAGCGTGTGACGTAACCAGTGCTTCTTGTTACTAATGGGGTCTGATTGACGTCTAAATAAAGTGCCAGGAATCTCGCCTTGCAACAGCGATTCAAAAGTCTCGCCTTTGCGGCCGTTCACAATATAGGTATCAATACCGTGTGAAGTCGCTTTTTCTGCAGCCTCGACTTTTGTTCTCATGCCGCCTGTGCCAACCGCACTGACAGAGCCGCCTGCTAGCGAGAAAATACTTTCATCGATTTGCTCAACCACAGGAATTTTCTTGGCGTCTGGGTTCACATTCGGATCGGCGTCATAAAGTCCATCGATGTCTGAGCAAATAAATAATGCATCTGCGTCAACGAGCGTTGCGACCATCGCCGCCAAGTTATCGTTGTCGCCCACTTTCATTTCATCAGTGGCAAGTGCATCATTTTCATTCACAACAGGTAAAATGTTGTGTTCTAACAATCTATTCAGTGTGTTTTTGATACTTACGTAACGTGCACGGTCACGTAAATCACTGTGCGTCATCAAGAGTTGGGCGCATGGAAAGTCAAAAAAGCGCGACCAATACGCCATCATTTCGTTCTGTCCTACAGCTGACATGGCTTTACGAACGGTGACGGGTAACTTTTGATGCTCAAATGGAATATGCTTTCTTCCAGCGGCAACACTGCCTGAAGAAACGAGTACGACCTCTTGGCCGCGTTCTCTACACTCGTTGATGAAACGAGCGATTGGCAGTAGGTACTTGGTACTCACTCCGGTTTCATCTGGCGCAATGAGCGCACTGCCTACCTTTAGGACGGCTCTTCGCCAGGATGGCGCTTTCATATAGACTCCCTTTTCATGAATTCGTTAGTAGTCTAACAGATTGGCTTTTTTTTCTCTACTCACAGAGCTTTAAAGCTTCATAAGCCAAAGCTATTGTCAATATATTAGTCAAAAATAAATCACTGTGTTAGTGAATTTGTGCATCCATTAATCACTTGGCGGGGTGTAACCCTCAACCGTGACATCCTTTCTTTCGAATAGGAATTCTTTCATACGTTCTTCAAGGAATTTTCGATCGTCTTCCGCCATCATATTTAAACGATTTTCGTTAATTAGCATAGTTTGCTTCTTCTGCCACTCGCCCCAAGCTTCTTTGGAAATGTGATTAAATATACGTTCACCTAGCTCACCAGGATAGAGCTGAAAATCGAGTCCCTCAGCTTCCTTTTGTAAAAATTCGCAATAAACGGTTCTGCTCATTTTAGTACCTTTAGTTTTTTAAATAGTTTTACTGTAACTGCCGAATACCCCAGTTCAATATCCTCATGGAGTGGCACCCAGCGTTGCTTTCTTTCATTAATGGCATCTGTAGCGTGACTGTCAACTACGATCGGATAACAATGCAGGGTGAAATGACTAAAAACGTGCTTAAATGGTGATAATTCGATCAATTGTTCGGGATGAGCTGGGGCTGAGTTCAAGAGTGCTGATTTACTCTCGTACTCTGGAAAGCTCCAAAGTCCGCCCCAAATTCCTGTTGCTGGTCGCTGCTCTAGCAAAATGGATAATGTTTGGATATCCCGTTGAATGAGCAGATAAACGGTGCGAGTCGGGTTTTCCTTTTTAGGCTTAGGCGCTGGGATAGTCGCGACCGTGTCTTCTTGATACGCGAGACAATCGCTCCTAAGAGGGCAAGCCTGACAATCCGGCTTGCTTCGCGTGCAGACCAGAGCGCCCAAATCCATCATTGCCTGATTATAATCATCATGTCGGTGAGCGGGTGTGAGCGCTTCAGAGTGTTGCCATAACGATCGTTGTACCGCTGTTTTACCGGGCCATTCTGACTCACCGAAATAGCGAGCTAGCACACGTTTTACATTGCCGTCGAGAATAGCTGCAGGCTTGCCAAAACCTAGCGATAATATTGCGCCTGCTGTAGAACGACCGATGCCGGGTAGCGTCTCGAGTTCAGCCTGAGAGTCGGGTAACTGGCCGTCATATCGCTCGACAGCGAGCTGTGCGGCTTTATGGAGGTTGCGAGCGCGTGCATAGTAGCCTAATCCCGTCCATAAACTGAGCACGGTATCTTGTTCGGCTTCGGCTAAGTCGGGAAGTGATGGAAAGCGCTCTACGAATCGCTTAAAATAGGGGATAACGGTATTGACTTGGGTTTGCTGTAGCATAATTTCTGACAACCACACCCGATAAGGCGTTTTATTAAGTTGCCATGGAAGCGTCTTGCGCCCGAACTTATCAAACCAACTTAATACATGGCTTGAAAACTGCTCATTCATTAAGGCCTCTGACTTTTATCAAGTTACGTTAGTTCTATTTAGTTTATTGTCTAAAGCTGTGTAAATAAACCGCAAACCTATCTGACAAATAAAAAAATAGCACTATAATTTTAATAATTATGAATGATCATTATGATCTACATATTTAATTTGTCGTACTCACAGTGAGACGTACGAATTTACAGATTGCATGAATAAGGAGATTGCAATGAAAAAACTAAACGCGATTGTTCTAGCCCTTTTAAGCGCCGGTGTGTCTGGGACTGCACTTGCACAACAATCTCAAGTAGAAAAAAACGATATTTATGTGGGAGCGCGTTTGGGAGTTTTTGCGCCTGACTCGGAGCGTGTCGCTGCGCAAAACAATGTTGGTGTGCCGGTAGATAATGGTTTGAGCACTTGGACCGGCGGTCTTGAGCTAGGTGTGATGTTAACCGAAGCTTGGGAAGCACGCGTTTATTATGACTATATGGAAGCAGATTTAGACCCGAGCGGCACTGCTTACGGTAAAAGTTACGGTACTGATGTGCTGTATCATTTTAATGATATGGTCTACGGTGGTTTAGGCCTAACGAGTACTGATATCGGAGATATCGCGGACAAATCGGTTCGGTTGACGGTGGGTCACCGTTCTTTCATCAATAACAATTTAGCTTGGCGCGTAGAAGGTGGTGTTCAGCAAGGGTTTGATGAAGATTACACCGAAGGTTTTGCGAACGTTGGTCTTCAGTATTTCTTCGGCGGACGCAATGCTGTAACAGAGGCGAAACCTCGTCCAGCGGCTGCGCAGCCAACTGAAACGACACCTGCACCGCAGCAAACGATGGATAGTGACAACGACGGCGTGATAGACAGCCGCGATAAGTGCGCTGATACGCCTCGTCGTTACTCAGTGGATGCAGACGGTTGCACCATGTATGAAAATGAAACTGTACGCGAACAGCTGCTCGTTGAATTTGATTTTGATTCCTCGCAAGTTCGCAAAGATGCGATGGAACCTATTGCGGAAATGGCGGAATTTATGAACGAGCATCCGCAGTTAGATCTGACAATACATGGACATACCGACAAAATCGGTGATGCAGAGTACAACCAGTGGTTGTCGCAGCGCCGTGCAGAGTCAGTCAAAAATGTACTGGTTGAAAGCTACGGCATTTCAGCAAGCCGCATTAACACAGTCGGTCATGGCGAGAGTCAGCCTAAAGTTAAAGGTGACAGCCCTGCAGATCGTCAAGAAAATCGTCGCATTGAAGCTGAACTGAAAGTCATGACACGTGTACCTGTCATTGAGAAGTAAATTGCGTTAAGTACCTTGAATAGGTGATAATAGAGAGCAGGCTCATGAAAATGAGCCTGCTTTTTTATTATGGTGACAGCAACAGTTGAGTGTAAATAAATGAGTCAGTTTAAAAGCGCTGAAGAAGCCGCAGCGGCTGGAAAATATGTACGTCGAGTTCGCAGTTTTGTAAAGCGTGAGGGGCGATTAACTAAAGGCCAAGCGGCCGCAATTGAACGTCAATGGCCACAACTTGGTCTTGCGCTAGAGCAAGGTCTGCTCAACTTTGAAACAGTGTTCAATAACAGCAACGCAGTCACTCTAGAAATAGGCTTTGGTATGGGGCACTCGTTGGTTGAAATGGCAAAGAATGCACCTGAGCAAAACTTCATCGGTATCGAAGTCCATGAACCCGGCGTCGGTGCCTGCTTGATGGCTGCAGAGGATGCTGGTGTTACTAATTTACGCCTATTCAATGACGATGCAGTTGAAGTACTTGAGCAGTGTATTGCTGACGAGAGCTTACAGCAGGTGCAAATTTTCTTTCCTGATCCATGGCATAAGAAGCGTCATCATAAACGCCGACTAATTCAACCGGAGTTTGTTGCTCACCTGTGTAAAAAGCTCAAACCCAACGGTGTGATTCACTTGGCGACCGACTGGGAAAACTACGCCGAACATATGCTTGAGGTGTTGTCCGGCGAGCCACGTTTGAGCAACCTATCGACCGCGGGTGACTTTATTCCGCGCCCAGAAGAGCGTCCTAAAACCAAGTTTGAACAACGTGGTGAAACTAAAGGCCACGGTGTCTGGGACCTTAAGTTTCAGAAAGCAAAGTAGTTAAAACGTCGTTCAGGAATCGGTGACCGAGCTGACTTAGCTGCCAATGGTCACCGTCTGATTCGACCCAGCCTTTTCTCTTGGCTTCGTCTAGTGCACGGTCACCGTGTTCGATCGGTAAGCCGGTAAAGTCAGTAAACTGCTGTTTAGATACAGGCTGAAATAGACGAAATTGGTTCATGAAGAACTCGAAGCTTCGCTCTTCGGGGTCAACATCCCACTCCCGATAACGTAACGCGCGCGTCAAATCGAGATAGCCCTGAGGATGTTTCACCTTTTCGCAACGCCGTATTTTATGTTGCTCTGGGAGGGTTATTTTACTGTGTGCTCCACAACCGATACCTAAATAGTCACCAAACTCCCAATAGTTAGTGTTGTGTAGACTTTGGTGCCCGGGTTTACAGTAAGCACTGACTTCGTATTGCTGATAACCAGCTTTCAGTAATCTCTCGTGACCGCGTTGATAGATGGCCCATAGCGTATCGTCATCGGGCAGTTGAGGCGGTCGGCTGGCAAACATAGTGTTGGGCTCGATGGTCAGCTGATACCATGAAATATGAGGTGGATTTAGTGCAATAACACCTTCAAGATCGCTCAGTGCGTCGTGCGCCGATTGACCGGGCAAACCATGCATCAAGTCCAGGTTAAAGCTCTTCAGAGGTAACTGACTGGCGTGCTCTGCCGCGATGCGAGCTTGCAGCGGGTCATGGATACGACCGAGTGTACGTAAGTGTTCTGCATTGAGGCTTTGAATACCGATAGAGAGTCTGTTGACACCCGCGTTGATGAAGCCCGCAAAGCGCTCTACCTCGAAAGTGCCTGGGTTGGCTTCCAACGTGATCTCGCAATCACTGGCAAGAGTCAGGCGTTTGCGCACGCCATCAAGTAACCGTTGAATCCCCTCCGCAGTAATCACGCTTGGGGTTCCTCCGCCAATAAAAATAGATTGGATAGCGCGACCTTGCACGCCGCCGAGATCGGCTGATAGGTCATCTAGCAAGCGACTTATATAAGCTTGTTCAGGAATGCTACCTTGTATTTTGTGCGAGTTAAAGTCGCAGTAGGGGCACTTCTCGACACACCATGGAATATGGATATAGAGCGATAACGGTGGAAGCGTAAGTGACATATTAGGCCTGTTCTGCTATGTGTTGCAGTAATTGGGAGAGTGCTTTACCACGGTGACTCAATTGCTGTTTAGCGGCTTTATCGAGCTGGGCTGCTGAACACTGCTGGTCAGCGATATAAAAAATTGGATCGTACCCGAAACCGTGGTCACCTTGCGGGTGCGTTAAGAGCTCGCCGTGCCATTGCCCGTGACAGATTAACGGCGTTGGATCGGCAGCATGGCGCATATAAACCAGTACGCAATGAAAGCGAGCTTGGCGTTGCTTTATGCTCGACATATCCGCAAGTACACGCTCGATGTTATCTTGATCGGTCGCATGCTCGCCCGCATAACGCGCCGAGTAAACGCCTGGTGCACCGTCGAGCGCAGGAATTTCGAGGCCAGAGTCATCCGCTATGGCGGGTAATCCCGTATGTAGACAGGCATTACGCGCCTTAATGATGGCGTTTTCTACAAACGTTGTGCCGGTTTCTTCTGCTTCGGGCACGTTCCATTCACTCTGTGGTCGGACTTGCCAAGACTGAGTTGCCTGTTGGCTCGCCAACATCGCTTGCAGCTCGCTCACTTTTCCTTGGTTTCCAGTTGCGAGCACTAGGGTAAAGTCGCTTGTTATCATAGAAAAATCTCAAGTCAAATCGGTGACATCATGATACCGTTTGAACGTGCCTTTTAAAATCAATGATTCATAATAAGCGGCACGGATAAAATAAAAGAATAAAAGGAGAATGCACTTGGATGCTGCAAATACACTGATTTTAGTGTGTGGTTTTTTGTTAGTGGTGAGTATCCTTGCAGGAATTATTTCTAATCGCTTGGGTGCACCGATTCTACTCGTGTTTCTTGTCGTGGGTATGCTCGCGGGAACCGATGGTGTGCTCGGGTTAAGTTTTGATAGCCCTAATATTGCGTTTTTCATCGGCTCTATCGCATTAGTGATTATCCTATTTGATGGTGGCATGCGCACCAATCCTGAGCGCTTTAGGGTTGCACTTTGGCCCGCTATTAGTTTGGCAACTATCGGGGTGGCCTTAACCTGCACCTTGGTTGCAACGACAGCGGTATATTTATTCGATCTACCTTGGACGGCTGCCTTATTGATAGGCGCCATTTTAAGTTCTACCGACGCGGCCGCTGTATTTGGTATCTTTCAGTCGCAGGGTTTACAGATTAAAGAGCGGGTCGGTGCGACACTTGAGATAGAGTCAGGTAGCAACGACCCGATGGCGGTTATCCTCACGCTGACCATGACCAGCGCTGCCGCATCTGGCGAATTTTCAGCGTGGTATCACATGGTGGGAAATGTCGCCTGGCAGCTTGCAGGTGGCTTGGCGATGGGATGGTTAGCGGGTCGTGCATTCATTATTGCAGCCAGGAAATTACCGCTGAGTTTCTCATTTCTACCCTTATTGGCGATTGCCAGTGCCGTGATGATCTATGCACTGACTGCATTTTTGGGTGCCAGCGGTTTCTTAGCGGTGTACTTAATGGGCTTCGTTATTGGCAATTCGCGTCTACCACAACTTGTGCATATTCTGCATGTACAGGATGGGCTAGCTTGGTTAAGTCAAATTAGCATGTTTCTTATACTTGGCTTATTAGTAACACCTTCACATGTTGTTCAATACTTACCTGTCGCAGTGGGTGTTGCCTTTACGCTGATATTCGTAGCGCGTCCGATAGCAGTCTTGGTGAGTTTACTCCCATTCAGCTTTCCCTGGCGTGAACAAGTGTTCATCAGCTGGGTCGGATTACGTGGGGCGGTACCTATTATCTTAGCCCTATTTCCATGGTTGAGTGGTGTTGAGCAACAAGAGCTCTATTTCGATGTCGCATTTGTCGTAGTGCTCATCTCTCTAATCATTCAAGGCTGGACTATCGCGCCTGTGGCGCGTTGGTTACAGTTAGAAGTTCCCAAACGTCCGGAACCGGCGCAACGGATGCCATTGGCGTCTGTTTCGAGTCGCGAAGCACTCGAGGTTTGGTCTTATCCTATCGATAAGGATTCTCCCGCCTGTGATCACGCGTGGAAAGAGCTCAAGTTGACCGCCCCTGCGACTTTTGTTGGTGTTATTCGTGACGGTGACTGGCTGCAACCCGAGACACAACCTATTGTGCGTGAGGGGGATGTACTGCTAGTGACTGCAACAGTCAAAGATATTGATGAGGTGAGTCGTATCTTAGCATCCGGCGGTAAGGGCATGCAGATGAGTGATAAAGGCTTCTTCGGTGACTTTACTTTAAGGGGCGACTTGACCATTGCCGAGCTGGCGAGCGTATATCCGGCAGGCGATGTGGATGAATCTATCCTCAGCATGACTCTTAATGACCACTTTAAGGACAAGTTCCATCGTCGCGTAGTTATCGGTGATAGCTTGGTTATTGGCGCGTTGACAGTGACAGTGCGTAGCTTAAATAAAACAGGTGATATTGAAGCGGTGGGTGTTAAAGCAAAAGAGTGAGCAGGCGCTCACTCTTGATACATTTTTTGCTCAAATTCGAGGCGATGGCTATGACCCGCTGAATCGCGGATATCAATTTTAAAGCGCATTAACTCTTCATCACCAAATAAAAAATCGGCAATGTAATAGACGCTTGTGCCCTCATCAATTTTTTGGAACTGCAATGTCTGTACGCCACCGCGAGGGTTTATCACGTGGCCTTTTAAGTCTGCAGCGACCGACTGTTGGTTAGAACGATTCAAGACCGCAATATTTACCAATCCTGACTTCTCACTGCGCTGGATGTCATAGGTTGAAGCGATCTCGGGCGTTAGAAACGTCGAGTTAAACGCGTTGTAATGAACATCCCACTCGCCCAACTGCTGTTTTTGTTCAGCAAGCGAAGCACCGGTAAAGGTGCTCGCTGCCAATAATAGTGTGAAGGTTAAATAACGACTCAATTGATGCATTGTGTGCTCCTATACGCCAATTAAGATGCGTAAGAACTGAATCGCAATAATGACAATTAACACCGATAGATCTAAGCCTCCTAGCGGCGGAATGATACGTCGCACGGGCGCAAGAAAGGGCTCTGTCAATTGATACAACATCGCTTCCATCGGGTTATAGCCTTGGGAAAACCAGCTCAACAGTGCGCGGATAATCAGGATCCAGAATAGGGTGGTTAAAAATGCACTAACGGTAGACAGTAAGCCCTGAACAACAATTACCAAGGGGTTCACCGGGATGTCATTTAACCAAACCAGCGCTCCGATTTTGAGCATGCCTAGCGCAATAGCGAGTATTAAACACGCTAAATCTATGCGGCCTTTAGATGGAATCACTTTACGCAAGGGACCCAACAAAGGCTCGGTTGCTTTGACAACAAACTGACTGAGCGGATTATAGTAATCCGCTCGAACAGCTTGCATCCAGAGTCGCAAAATAACCACAATCGAGTAAAGTTCGATTAAGGTGGTCAGAAGAAACTGCATTGCGTTATTCATGGTCGCTCCTAAAACAGATCCGCCATTTCTTGATTACGTTTCACTGCGGCTTTCACAGCATCGGCCGAAATGTTGTGCAGATCGCGTTGTTGATAGACTTCTACGCCTTTTGCGGTTGAGCCGCCCTTACTGGTTACTTGCTTGCGTAAATCTTCTAATGTTAAGTCGCTTTCTTTCGCCATTTGAGCGGCACCTAAACAGGTTTGCTGAACCATAGCGCGCGCTTTTTCTGGGTCAAAGCCGAGTTCCATTGCGCCTTTGGCTAAACTATCCATAAATTCGAAGAAGTACGCTGGGCCACTGCCCGCTACGGCGCCTAGGATATCGAGTTGATCCTCATCGGCGACCCACAAGGTATCACCCACGCCATCGAATACGTCAGTCACATAGGCTTTATCTTTGTCATCGGCGCTATCGGTCACTAAACCTGACATGCCCTGACCGACCAACGATGGCGTATTAGGCATCACGCGGATGATGGTGATGTCATCACCTAAATAAGTGCGGTATTTCGGCATACGAATACCAGCAGCGATGGTGATAATCAGTTTGTCGGCAAGGTTACTGACTTTGCTTTTAATATCAGCACAAACTTGTTCCATTAATTGCGGCTTAACTGAGAGCACGATAACGTCGGCTTGCTCAATAACCTCAATATTGTCTTGGCTAGTATTGACGCCTAAGTTGGACTTCATCTTTTCAAGTTTCTCAGGGCTCGGGTTGCTGACAAAAACATGGTCAGCTGGATAGCCACTTTTGCACATGCCACCAACGATGCTTTGTGTCATGTTACCTGCGCCAATAAATGCGATCTTACGAATATCGTTCATTATCACTCCCGTTGTCCAAAAATTGCACTTCCAATACGTACCATGTTAGCACCTGCGTGTATTGCTTGTCGCATATCACCGCTCATTCCCATAGAAAGGGTGTCAACAGATGGGTGCAGTTGTTGCAGCTGTTGGTAAAGTTCACGCATGCTCGTGAAGCTATCAAGTTGCTGCTTTTCATCGGTATCTGCTTCTAAGATGGTCATGATGCCGCGTAGTTTCAAGTGCGGGCACTTGCTGACAAACTTTGCGAGTGCATTAATATCACTTTTTTTTACACCGGATTTATTCGGGTCGTTATCGATATTTACCTGTAAGAGTACATTGAGCGGGGGCAAAGCACCTGAACGCTGGTCATTTAAACGACGAGCAATTTTCTCTCGATCGATACTTTGAACCCAGTCAAAGTGTTCAGCGACAAGTTTAGTTTTATTGGACTGTAGCGGACCAATAAAGTGCCAGGTTATATCCAGCGCTTGCAGCTGTTGCACCTTGGCAACCCCTTCTTGAACATAATTCTCAGCAAATTCGCGTTGGCCGGCTTCGTACGCAACCCGAATAGCTTCGGCTGAATGCTTTTTACTCACAGCGAGCAGCCGCACGGACTCCCTATAGGTAGTCTGTTCGGCCATAGCGTTAATGTTTTGACGAATTTGTCCAAGACTTTTGACAATATTTTCTGCTACCTTGGTCACCATTATTCCTTGTTTATCAGATAGAGAATTCAACGATGAATGTAAGCGAACTGCTTTCCTTTAGTATGAAGCAATCGGCTTCAGATTTGCATCTTTCTGCAGGCAGTGTGCCTATGATACGAGTGGATGGTGATATTCGACCACTTAAAATGGACCCTCATTCACATCAAGAACTTCGTACCATGTTGTTCGATATTATGTCAGAAGGTCAGCAGGAAGAGTTTAACGAGCGTTTCGAATGTGACTTCTCGTTTTCCATTGAGTCTGTTGCGCGCTTCCGTGTCAACGTTTTCACTCAACGGCACGGTATCGCGGCTGCCTTCCGGGTCATCCCAAGCGAAGTTACGACCTTAGAAGAGCTCAATGCGCCAGAGATATTTAAAGACATTGTCGATGCGCCTCGCGGTTTGGTGTTGGTTACAGGACCCACGGGATCGGGTAAGTCAACAACGTTGGCGGCGATGGTTGATTACATTAACCGTTCACGTTCACAACATATTTTAACAATTGAAGATCCGATTGAGTTTGTGCATGAGAATAAACAAAGCTTAATCAGTCAACGCGAAGTGCATCGTGATACACGCAGCTTTGAAGCCGCTTTACGCTCGGCGTTGCGGGAAGACCCGGATGTCATTTTGGTCGGTGAGATGCGCGACTTGCAAACCATTCGCTTAGCCATGACTGCGGCAGAAACCGGGCATTTGGTGTTGGGTACGTTGCATACCACTTCAGCGCCTAAAACCGTTGATCGTATTATTGATGTGTTCCCTGGAGACGATAAACCCATGGTGCGCTCGATGCTCTCAGAATCATTACGGGCAGTCATTTCGCAAAGCTTATTAAAACGCGTGGGCGGAGGTCGTGTGGCGGCACATGAGATCATGCTGACAACCCCGGCGATTAAGAACTTGATTCGGGAGGATAAAGTCGCACAAATGTACTCTGTTATCCAGACGGGACAGGAGAAAGGAATGCAAACACTCGATCAGTCGTTAAAGAAATTACTCTCGCGAGGCGATATAGATAGTGAAGAGGCGCGTCGTTGCGCTGCGAATAAAGAGGATTTCTAGTGATACGACTCGGGTGCGCGGTTGTCATTTTGACCCTTTCGCTGGCTGTTCAGGCGCAGCAATCTACACGTATTGCGCTAGGTTGTTGTGTCGACCAGAGTGAGCGACAGGCGGTATGGGATGCGTTGAACCTGGCTGAACCCGAGGTGTTTGCTTTACTCGGTAATGGGGTTGCTGCAAACGCTGATGATATGGATGACTTACTTGCGGCGTACGAGGTGTTTAATCGTTACCGAGGTCCGCGGATGCTACGCAGAAACAGCGCTTTTGTCTCGACGTGGGGAGAGGATGATTACAGTATTGATGGACACGTCGGTGCTGACAACCCGCAACGTTATGCGGTACGCAATCACTTTTTGACCTTTTGGCGTGAGCCGCTGACGTCTGAACGTATGTTCCAAGAGCATGGTATTGCTAAAAGCTTTATCATCGGGGAAGCGCCGCAGCGGGTTCAGGTGATTTTATTGGACACGCGCTGGGCGCGCGAGCCGTTAAAGAAAAGAGGTTTGCTTGAGCGAGTCAGCCTTTACTTCGATGACAATAATGGTCCCCTACAAGTGGGTGACGCCAATAGACTGCTGGGTGAAGGCCAATGGCAGTGGTTAGAACAGCAACTGTCGAAAGAAGCAGAAATACGTATTTTGCTTTCTGAAATGCCATTTTTAGCACCACAGAACGGATACCCGAGCTGGGCTCTGTTTACGCAGGAGCAGAAGCGACTGTTTGCGCTGTTAAAAAACCTAAATGTAAAACATGTTGTGCTGGGGCATGGTGGTATTCATTTTGGTCAAATTGTCAAAGCGCCTCAGTTACTAGACTATCCTGTTTGGCAAGTCAGTTCGGGCACCATTAATAGAGACAATGGGACGCCGTATCAGTTTAGTCAGCGACAAGGTTTGGGCGAGCCAAGTACGCGGTTTGGTATGATCGAGATTACATGGTCAGAACAACCGACCGTGACGCTCTCATTGAGAGACGTCAACGGGCGGCCATTGACTCAAACGACAATTAATTTGCGTGACTTGCAGTAATGTTTAATTGTGGCGGTTGACGATGCTGGGTCGCTTGCTCGTAGCTGTAGGCGGCCTCGATCAATACAGGCTCTGCATTCGCCGTGGAAAAGAAGCTAATGCCAACGGGTAGTTTTGGCTGCTTGGGAAGTTCAATATAGCCCATCGGTACGGTAATGTGCGGATACCCCGCAACAGCTGCCGGTGAGCTTGCGGAACCAGCGTAATGGTCACCATTCACCAAGTCGATTTTCCAACTAGGACCGGTCGTGGGCGCAACTAACAAATCCAGATCATGCTCAGTAAGCATCTTATCGATACCTTCGGGTCCAGCTAGACGCTTACTTTTCTCCAGCGCATCTAAATAGCGAGATTCATCAGCAGCGGTCATATTGTTTGCCATGATAAAGAGCTCTTGACCAAAATACGGGAGTTCTTTATCTGCCATCCGATTGTTAGCCTCAATTAAGTCCGACATGCTGCGGTACGGCAGATTAGTGGTCGCAAGGTACGCCGCCATATCGTGCTTGAATTCATATAACAAAACGGTGAATTCGGCATCGCCGTACTCACCATAAGTTGGCATTTCCACATCAACTAGCGTAGCGCCTTGCGCTTTTAGCACGTCCAATTGTTGCTCGAACTGCTGATCAAGTAATTCGTTATACCCCATTAAATTACGAACGACTCCAATACGCTTACCTTTGAGCCCATCTTCGTTCAAATAGTCGGTCAACACGGTGTCGGAGCGGAAGCTAGCGGAATCGCTCCCATCGTAGGATGCCATTGCCTGCATTAGTGTAACTGCGCCCGCCACGGTTCGTGCCATTGGACCTGCGGTATCTTGACTGTGCGAGATAGGGATGATGCCGTCACGACTAATTAAACCTAACGTTGGTTTGATGCTGACAATACCGTTTACCGCTCCGGGGCAGACGAGTGAACCATCGGTTTCAGTACCGACTGCGAAGGTGGTGAAGTCGGCAGCGACGGCCGCTCCTGAGCCTGCGCTTGAGCCACACGTGGAGCGGGTAGGATCGTATGGATTACGCGCTAAGCCGCCAACACCACTCCATCCCGAGCTTGAACGTGTTGAACGAAAGTTAGCCCACTCACTCAAATTGGCCTTGCCTAAGATAATTGCACCTTGCTTACGAAGGTTTGTCACTAAAGTGGCGTCATCCTCGGGATAGTTCTCGGCAAATAAAACGGATCCCGCGGTATTGGCGAGTCCATCCGCTGTATCGATATTATCTTTCAGTAACACAGGAATTCCGTGAAGAGGACCGCGGACATTGCCTTGTTCACGTTCGTTATCTAACATTTTAGCTTGATTTAACGCATCAGGGTTAAGGCTGATAACCGCACGCAATTGAGCGCCCTGTTGGTTGTTTGCTTCTATCTGACGTAAATAATGCGTTATCAGTTCCGCTGAAGAGAGCTCGCCTTGTGCTAGTGCGTCTTGAATCGTTAGATAATCGGCATGTGCGAATTGAAACGTGGCTTCACTTTGTTGGCTGCTGACCGTGGCGGGATTCGTTTCTGTCGGCAACGTTTGACATGCGGTTAACGCTAAAGCCAAGCTGAGTGATAAGGTTGTTTTGCTAAGTTTGGATAGAGCCATAATCGAGTTCATCCCTGTTATTTTTATGTTGCACTAAAATCGCACACCTTCTTAGGTAAGGCGAGAAAAAATAAGGTAGAATAGCGGAATATTGAGATTTATAGCAGGTTGTATAGGTATGAAAGTTCTGGGTATCGAAACGTCGTGTGACGAGACGGGGATCGCTATTTATGACACTGAGAACGGGCTACTGGCGCATAAATTATACTCACAAGTAAAACTGCACGCAGATTATGGTGGTGTAGTTCCGGAGTTGGCTTCCCGGGACCACGTTCGTAAAGTGTTGCCGCTTATACAGGAAGCGTTTGCCGAAGCCGAGCTATCGCGGGAAGATATTGATGCGATAGCTTACACCTGTGGCCCGGGTCTAGTCGGAGCTTTGCTTGTCGGTAGTTGTATAGGTCGAAGCCTCGCTTTCGCTTGGGATGTTCCAGCGGTGGGCGTTCACCACATGGAAGGGCACCTGCTGGCTCCGATGTTAGAAGATGCACGTCCCGAGTTTCCCTTTGTCGCGCTACTCGTTTCTGGGGGACACACGCAACTAGTTGATGTGAAAGGAATTGGACAATACGAGTTGCTTGGAGAGTCGGTCGACGATGCGGCTGGTGAAGCGTTTGATAAAACAGCCAAATTGATGGGGCTGGATTATCCGGGAGGACCTCGACTGGCTCGACTTGCTGAAAGTGGGCGTTCTGAACGTTTTAAGTTTCCGCGTCCAATGACCGATCGTCCAGGTCTCGATTTTTCGTTTAGTGGCTTAAAAACGTTTACCGCCAATACGTTGGCGAGCAGTCCTAATGATGATCAAACGCGAGCTGATATTGCCCGCGCATTCGAGGATGCTGTCGTTGATACTCTGGCTATTAAATGTAAGCGTGCGCTCAAACAAACTGGACGCCAGCGACTAGTTGTTGCGGGCGGGGTGAGCGCTAATAAACACTTGCGTCAACAACTTGAACATTTAATGAAGAAATTGAAAGGGCAGGTGTTCTATCCAAGAACAGAGTTTTGCACTGACAATGGTGCCATGATTGCGTTAGCAGGCGCCCTTCGTTTGGAGGCGGGCGAAAAAACAGGGTTGGCGATCAAAACTTTCCCGCGTTGGCCATTAACTGATCTTGCTGCGCACGGTTGTTAAAGTTATTGATCTCTACGAAATGAAGTTTCTTTACCTGATGTGAGTCGTATAATATTCGCTTGATGGCGCCACAGAATGAGCGCTGAAATCATAATTACAGGCACGGTGTATTGAGGTTTTATCCAATATGCATAAAACGGCGCAAGACACACGGTAACGAGCGCAGCAAGAGAAGAAATGCGACTCAGCTTGAAGACCAGAAGCCAGGTCGCGATCAGCAACAGCGCCATCGCCCAAGCCACAGGAAACATTGAGCCTAGGGCGGTTGCGACGGCTTTGCCGCCACGAAAATTAAAGTACAAGGGGAAGATATGGCCCAGGCAAGCGGCGACAGCTATTAAGCCAAGAAAAAACGGTTCGATCCCTAAAAAATAGGAGCTCCAGACAGGGATCATCCCCTTGAGCACGTCGAACAGAAGCGTCAATATTGCGGGCAGTTTACCCCCAACTCGATATACATTGGTCGCTCCGGGATTACCGGAACCCGATAATCTGGGGTCGGGCAGTCGCCAAAGCTTACAAATGAGCACGGCACTACTGATCGAGCCCAGTAGATAGGCAGCGAGTATCATCAGTAAAGTCAGTGCGCTCATAGGGTTCGATTCTTCCTAAGATTAGGTTAAGCTTTATAGACCTAGAATAAGCGGTTTTTAGTCGAATTACCAATGAGGAAATTTATGTCCCAACAAGGATTAGATGAAGTACTGATTGAGGGGCTAGAAGTTGACGCAACTATCGGCGTTTACGACTGGGAACAAGATATTCAACAAAAGCTGATCATTGATCTCACACTGGCATGGGATTGCCAGCGCGCAGGTCAGTCGGACAGTATCGATGATGCGCTCGATTATGCCGCAGTCAGCCAAGCCGTTGAACGTTGGATTCAAGCGAAGCCGAGAGCATTAATTGAGACCGTTGCAGAAGGTATTGCCGAGTTATTATTTAAAGATTTTGGTGTTAATGAAGTCCAGGTAAAGGTCAGTAAGCCTGGCGCTGTGCCAACGGCAAACAATGTAGCTGTAAAAATACAGCGGACCCGTGTAGACGGACCGTTCGGATAATTGCGATGGCACGTGTATTTTTAGGTGTGGGTTCGAACTCCGACCGAGAGCGCCACATTCTTAATGGGCTGATTGATATCAACGAGCACTTTAACTGGGTGCAGCGTTCCCAGGTCTATGAAAGTGAAGCGGTTGGCTTTGCAGGACATGCGTTTTATAACCTCGTAGTTGAAGTAACCACAACGCTCGATGTCGAATCGGTCCTTCAGCAGTGTAAGGCGATTGAAAAAGCACATGGACGTACTCACGGGGGGCCTAAATTTAGTCCCCGTACGTTGGATATCGACGTACTGCTATACGATGACTTGGTTCGCGAATCAGAGCCTCAATTACCGCGTGCTGAAATTTTAGAGAATGCCTTCGTTTTATTGCCCCTAGCGGATATCGCACCGATGCGCAGACATCCGGTTAACGGCAAAACCTATCGTGCTTTGTGGCAAACTTATAACCGAACACAACAGCTAGCTCCGCTCAAAGATGAGCGTTGGCTGCCGTTTTAAATTAAGCCACGTTTTATCGCTAACAAGCGCTCCTCATTCAGTACTTGGCCTACCTCAGGCCCTTTAAGGCCTCGTGCAACGATAGATGAGGCATCAATCGATCTTGCCTGAGTCAAGGCACTTACAATACAGCCATCACTGATATTAGGTCGTGCGATATGGCGGATGTGTGCCAATTGCTCGATACGCTCTGGTTGGCGCCACATATCAGCGCCATTAGCAAGCTCTAATAGTTGTGCGGGACTGAGTGGTGAGGGTTGCAATAACCACTTGCGGCTACCAAACACTGCTTGTGCTAACCGTTTATACTGATTGGGCAGACGTAGCTTTTGACTCAACAAATTAATTTCAAAAGTATCGCCTTGACGTAACATGAGCGTTGCAAATCGTGTGTGAGTGCACTGTGTGACTTGGCTAATTTGTTGTAGGTCGCTCACTGATGAGGGCGATATCGTCAATTCAGGCATCACCTGCGACCATGCATCAATTTCGACTAATAGCTCAATAAACGCTGCTGGCGCATCGGTGGCGAGCGCCTTTTCCCATTCTCGCCATACTCGTTCTGCAACGAGTGTCTTTAACTCGCCCGAACGAGCCATGGCTTTCATCAGGTTTTTGGTTTCCTGTGCGACCGTAAAGCCCAAGGGTTTAAATCGTGCATAGAACCGTGCCACGCGAAGCACTCGCAAGGGATCTTCAACAAACGCAGGCGAAACGTGACGCAATAGCTTGCGTTCAATATCTTGCTGTCCGCCATAGGGATCGATCAGGTGTCCGTGCTCGTCTTCAGCGATGGCATTAATGGTTAAATCTCGACGCTCTAAGTCTTGGGTGAGCGTTATCGTGGCCTCTGTATTAACTTGAAACCCCGTGTATCCTTGTCCTTGCTTACGCTCAGTACGCGCCAGTGCATACTCTTCCCGTGTCTGTGGGTGTAAGAACACAGGAAAGTCCTTACCCACTTGTTGATAACCTAAAGCGAGCATTTGGTCAGGGGTTGCGCCCACCACAACATAATCTTTATCACCGACAGGACAGCCCAATAACTGGTCTCGAACGGCTCCACCGACTAAATATATATCCAAGTGCACCTCCATGCTTTAAGGTGATGATCGCGAATCACTAGTTTAAGCGCAAGTAACTCGTTACACTGAGGCTAAAAAAGTTTGGCATGACTATGTATCAACAGCATTTTGGATTAACCGCAGAACCATTTTCGATCGCGCCCGATCCGCACTTTCTCTATCATAGTGAGCGTCACCAAGAAGCGCTCGCGCATTTAGTGCAGGGGTTGCAAGGCAGTGGTGGTTTTATTCTACTGACCGGAGAAGTCGGTACGGGAAAAACCACGGTATCGCGTGCGTTACTTGAGCAACTGCCCGAGTCGACAGAAATTGCCTTTATCCTAAACCCGATGCTTAACGAGGATGAGTTGTTGGCGACGTTATGTGATGAGTGGGGGATCCGCTATCAAAAAGGACGTGCAACACGTAAAGTACTGACCGATAAAATCAGTCAGTTTCTACTCGACGCTCATCAACAGGATCGTCAGTGTGTCGTGCTGATTGATGAAGCGCAACACTTAAAGCCCCAAGTACTCGAGCAGCTGCGGTTACTCACCAATTTAGAAACGACAAAAAATAAGTTACTACGGGTCATTTTAATCGGACAGCCTGAGCTACAAACCTTATTAAAACGGCAAGAGCTTCGACAGCTGGCGCAGCGCATTACAGCCCGTTATCACTTGTTACCATTGACCAACTACGATACCGAACGATATATCGCTTATCGCTGTCAGATGGCGGGCGCCAACCGAGCACTGTTTACTCAGCCTGCGGCGATGACGGCCCACAAACTGACGGGCGGAGTACCCAGGCTATTAAATTTACTCTGCGATCGCGCGCTCTTAGTTGCTTACGCAGATGGTCAAATGCAAGTCGACAAAGCGCATGTTAAACGCGCCTCACAAGAGCTGGGCCAATTTGACGAGCCTCAACAACGCGCTCAGACGGCGTCACGTTGGCCGTGGCTTCTACTGCCAATCGCGGCAGTAATAATAGCCGCTCTGATGCGCTGGTGGTCGGTTCCCGAGATTCAGGTGGAAGAACCGATTAGCAACTATGACTATCAAAATGCGCAATTACTGGCGACTGCGTGGCAATTGCCTCAACCGCCTCGGCAACAAGCCTTTTGTGATTGGGTAAAGAATTATCAGCTCGCTTGCTTAAAAACCAATGCGGTCAGCGTGTCGCAATTACAGCAAATAAACTACCCGGCGCTATTGTTGCGAGATACTCAAACAGGCATCGTATTGAAGTCGATGGAACCGGTTGATACCCAGGGGTGGACAGGAGAAGTCATCGGCTTATATCAGCGACCCGATATTCGATACCAAGATGGGGCTACGGAATCTGAAGCTTTGACACAATGGGTTAAGGAGCAACTGGCGCGTTATTTAAGCGATACCCAGCAGCGTTTGAATGCGCAAGCACAATTACAAGCGATTCAAAGACAAGCTGGACTACCGATCACTGGCGAGTTAAATCAAGTTACATTGGCGTGGTTAAGTGCACGCTACTTTGAATCCGGTCCGCGCTTACAGGAGGTTAACTGATGTCTTCTATCTTAAAAGCGCTAAAGCAACAGCAGTCCCCCATCGTGCGCACACAAAGCCAACTTAATAACGAGCTATTCGCAGCGCAAAAAAACTCGGCTTCAGGGGCTGCCAAGTGGGCTATCGGTGCTTGTGTAGCTGCCATAGCCTGCAGTTTAGTGGTTTTGTATCTCCCTTTGGGTGAACAAGACAACGCGGTAGCGCAACAGGCCCAGCAACCAGAGGTCTATCGTTGGGGAGATGCGGCTACAGTACCTACCATCGATTGGGCGGCAGCACCTGAGCCTAAGCCGGCTGAACCCGAGCCGATAATTGTTAATCCAAGAGGACAAGCAGCTCAGCAGCCAGCAAGTCAGCAAGATGCGTTGGCTACTGAGGGCATTTCTGAGGATTTGCTGAGTCGCTTTGAACAAGCTGTTAAAGCAACGGCCGATGCTAAGCAAAATGACGTCGATAGCGTGATTCCTACTTTATCGAAACTCAATCCGTCGTTACAGCGACAGATTCGTGCGTTCACGTACGATGCACATATGTACGTTTCTGATGAGAGTCGTCGGTGGATAGAGCTTGATCAACAAAAACTAATGGTTGGCGATCAATTTCGCGACATGCAAGTTGTAAAGATCGAGCCACAACGAGTGGTTTTACGCAGACAGGGTAAGCTTTTCGCGGTCGAAGCGCTGGTTGATTGGAAAGGCGCCCAATGATTGACAATTGAGCGTGACCTTTTTACTCTTTAAACAACTGAATTAAACGCCTGTTTGAAAAACGTCGAACGGGTTCAACTTTGTATAAAGAGAGGTAGGTCATGGCCGATTATCGTGCGCCAAGAGATGACATGGATTTTGTCCTTCATGATGTATTTAATGTCACCGCCGATTGGCAAAAAAGCGACATGCTTGCGGAGATGATGGATCAAGACACAGCGTCAGCGATTCTTGATGAAGCCGCAAAGGTCGCTGAGCAGCTCATCGCGCCGGTATCTCGTCAAGCTGATGAGGAAGGCGTGAGTTTTAATGGCGGTGAAGTCACGACGCCCGCAGCGTATAAGGAAAACTTCCGCCAATTAGCTGAAGGTGGCTGGGTCGGGGTTACCGCAAACCCAGATTTTGGTGGTATGGGGCTACCGAAATCACTCTCAGCTCAGTATGAAGAAATGCTGTGTTCGGCCGATGTCGCTTTTTCCCTTTACCCTGGGCTAACCTCTGGCGCCATCATGACGCTTGATTTGCATGGTAGCGACGACATCAAACAAACCTATCTAGAGAAAATGGTGCAAGGCGAGTGGACCGGCACCATGTGCTTAACTGAACCTCATGCGGGTACTGACTTAGGGATTATAAAAACTAAAGCCGAACCACAAGGTGACGATAGCTATCTCATTTCAGGAACCAAGATTTTCATCACCGGTGGTGAACATGATTTGGTCGATAATATCGTACACCTAGTGCTGGCAAAACTGCCTGACGCACCCGCTGGCACGAAAGGTATATCGCTTTTTGTAGTACCGAAATTTTTAGTCAACGACGATGGCTCAGTCGGTGAGCGTAATGCGGTCAGTTGTGGCTCCATTGAACATAAAATGGGAATCCATGGTTCAGCTACTTGCGTGATGAACTTTGACGGCGCACGCGGCTGGATGGTCGGTGAGCCTAACCGTGGTTTGGCTGCGATGTTTACCATGATGAACTATGAACGTCTGGGAGTAGGGATTCAGGGTCTTGGTACCGCAGAACGCTCTTATCAAAATGCGTTGGAGTATGCGAGAGAACGTATTCAGGGACGCGGTGCAAAAGCGACGCGTGATATGAGTGCAGCTGCTGATCCTTTATTGGTGCATGGCGACATCCGTCGGATGTTGTTAACCATGAAGTCACTTACCGAAGGTGGACGTGCGTTTTCAACCTGGGTTGGGCAACAATTGGACCGAGCAAAATACGGTGAGTCAGATGAAGTGAAGCAACAGGCGGACGCAATGGTGGCACTGCTAACCCCTGTTGCAAAAGCCTTTTTGACGGACACGGGTCTTGAGTCAACAATTCATGGACAACAGATTTTCGGCGGTCACGGCTATGTTCGGGAGTGGGGACAAGAGCAACTCATTCGTGACACCCGCATTGCACAAATTTATGAAGGCACCAATGGTATTCAAGCACTCGACTTACTCGGGCGCAAAGTGGTTGGTTCTAAAGGTCAGCTGCTACATCCATTTGTTGCCGAGATTAAAGCATTTGTTAATGAAGCTGCCACCGACAACTGGAATGCTCAATTTAATCAACTCAAGCAGGCCGTTGATGAACTAGAACGCGTGACCGGACAAATCATTGAGCGCACGCAAAATGATGAGAATCAAGTCAACTCCGTTGCGGTGGAGTATTTGCATTTGGTCGGTTATATTGCGTATGCATACTTATGGTTACGTATGGCATTGGTTGCAGAGACAAAACAAGGCGAACGGCCTTACTTGGCGAGCAAAATTAAGACAGCACGGTTTTATTTTGCGCGGATATTGCCACGTATTTCGTCATTGCTCAGTGCCATCGAAGACGGTAGTGAGAGTTTATATTTACATGACGACGAAGACTTCTAAACAAACAATTAGCTTTTACCGCGATAGTCGCCGCCCCCAAGGTTGGGGCGGCTTTTTTTTAGCCCTATGGATGGCGATTTATATTGGTGGAAAGGTTCCGTTGTGGCTGATAGCTATTGGCGTACTGTTAACGATGACGATATTTATTATTATCGTAATTAAGTTCCGACCAAAACAGGAAGCTGCGTATTGGGACGGGCGAGAACTCGTTGAAAGGCGTTTTATCTTGCCACCCAAACACTATCTGCTAAATGAACCACCGCGGGTTGTCCGTCATGAGGCGGATATAGCCGCCGTCGAATTTAGTGACGGAGGTGGTAAACATGAAGTTTATATTATTTACGATGAAGCTCTTGAGCAGCAGCTTGAGGGAACCGACATTGTTATTAAGGATAACCGATAGCCTACAAAAAAGCGGCGCCTGAGGCGCCGCCGCTTTTGTTTGCATCGATAGACAACTCGATCGATTAGTCGTCCAGCGAGAGTAGTGTCGCATTACCACCGACAGCAGTGATGTTGTCGGAACGCGTTTTTTCAGTAATGAAACGCGTGAGGTAGTGCGGTCCACCTGCTTTCGGCCCAGTACCTGACATACCACGTCCACCGAATGGTTGAACGCCGACAATCGCACCGATTTGGTTACGGTTGATGTAAACGTTACCGACATCAACGCGGCTTGCGATGTCATACGCGAACGTTTCGTTACGGCTATGGATGCCAAATGTAAGGCCGTAACCTGTGCCGTTGATACTGTCGATTACATCATCCAACTCTTCAGTTTTGTAGCGGATGACATGAAGAATTGGACCAAAGTTTTCCTTGACTAACTGGCTGATGCTGTCGATTTCAATAGCCGTTGGCGCAACAAAAGTGCCGCCTTGAGTATAATCAGGCATCGGCGCTCGAGCGATCAGACGACCCGCTTGTTGAATATCTGAGATATGCTGTTCCAAATTAGTTTTAGCAATACCGTCAATGACTGGACCGACATCGGTTTCGTGCAACAACGGATCGCCGACTTCAAGTTCTTCCATCGCACCGCGCAGTAAGTCGAAAATACGATCCGCAATATCATCTTGGACAAACAAAACACGCAGTGCTGAGCAGCGCTGTCCGGCACTTTGGAATGCACTTGCGACAACATCAGTGACCACTTGCTCAGGTAGCGACGTTGAATCGATTAACATGGCATTCTGACCGCCTGTTTCGGCAATCAGCGGCACGATAGGACCAGTGCGCGCTGCTAAAGCGCGGTTAATCGCTTGAGCGGTATAAGTTGAACCGGTAAAGCAGACACCGCCGATGTCTTCCTGAGAAGTCAGGAAACTACCGACTTCGGCACCACTACCTGGCATAAAGTGCAAGACATTGCCTGGCACACCGGCTTCCAGAGCAAGTTGTACTGCACGATATGCTATAAGCCCAGTTTGCTCAGCTGGTTTAGCGATAACAGAGTTACCGGTTACCAGTGCAGCGACGACTTGGCCAACGAAAATAGCAAGAGGGAAGTTCCACGGGCTGATGCAAATAAAGGTACCGCGACCTTCGAGTTTCAGTTTGTTGTCTTCGCCTGTGGGGCCTGGCAACTGAATCTCGCCGTCCATTAATTTACGCGCTTCTTTCGCATAGTAGCGGCAGAAATCAACGGCTTCACGGACTTCATCAATACCGTCTTGCAAGCCTTTGCCCGCCTCAACGGAACACAGCGCAATTAATTCATTACGGTTAGCTTCCATTAAGTCGGCAAATTTTTCGAGGCAGGTCGCACGTTCGTCAACCGGCACCTCACGCCATGCACGATAGGCTTTATTAGCGCTTTGCAATGCTTGTTCAGCAAGCTTTTTATCGCCCCAATAAATACTACCCACTTGTTTTGTAGTCTCTTGCGGGCTAGTGATGCTTACTTGGTGGTCGGTCTCTACGGTCTTACCGTCAACAATTGGGCCACCTTGCCATTGTTTGTCGCGATACTGTTGTACCGCGGCAATGAAATCATCTGCTTGTGAGTGAATATTCATATTCAATCCTAATGAATTTTTGCGTTCCTCATACATTGCAGGAGGAAGTGGAATCTTGTCGTTAGCATAAACTTCGTGACGCATTGCTGTCTTCAGCGGATGTACAACCAATTCGTCGACGGGGGTATCAGCATCAAGTAGCTTATGAACGAATGACGAGTTAGCACCGTTCTCGAGTAAGCGGCGCACTAAGTAAGGTAATAGATCGCGATGAGGACCCACGGGCGCATATATGCGCACAACCATACCTGGCTTCTGCTTCATCAGCGTGTCGTAAAGATTATCACCCATACCATGTAGGCGTTGATACTCAATGCGGCGCTTATGCGTCTCGTTCATGTGCTCAATAGACATAATGGTCTGCGCATTATGAGTTGCAAACTGTGGATAGATGGCACCATCCGTATCATCGCTTAGTAAGTAACGTGCGCAGGCAATATAAGAAAGATCACTGTGAGCCTTGCGGGTAAACACAGGATATCCTGTGACACCATTCTCTTGACTCCATTTAATCTCATTATCCCAGTACGCACCTTTTACTAAACGTACAGGAATTTCATCGCCGCACTCGCGGGCAAGCGCAGTAATCCAGCATAAGGTGGGCAATGCGCGCTTAGAGTAGGCTTGAACCACCAAACCAAAGCGCGGCCAGCCTTTACACACACCACTCCGATACACTTTTTCGAATAACTCGAGTGATAATTCGTGGCGATCCACCTCCTCAGCATCGATGGTCACGCCAACATCAGCTTCTTTCGCAAGCTTGACGAGGTCGGTGAGCGTCGTCGCCAACTCAGTTAATACGCGTTCGTGGTTCGATGCCTCGTAACGCGGGTGCAGCGCCGATAGTTTGATAGAAATCGTGGGGCGCGGTGCATCCGGATTATTGAATTTTTCATTGGTGATGGTTTTAATCGAATTGACGTACTGTTGCTTGTAGTACTCTGCATCACTCATCGTTAATGCGGCTTCGCCGAGCATATCGTAAGCGTGGGTATAGCCTTTGTCGCGATTTTCACGACTTTCTTTTAAGGCTTCCTCAATCGTACGGCCTAAAACAAACTGTTTACCCATAATTTGCATCGCGGCATACGTTGCTTTACGAACCACGGGTTTACCTAGCTTGCGGATCATGCGGCGGAAGGTGCCTCGTGGCGTTTCCATCGCTTTTCCGGTGGGATTGATAACGCCGTTGGTAAGCGCTAACCCCCAAGTACCGGAATTAACTAACCATGAAGCACTTTGGCCCATATGCTTTTGCCAATCACCGCCTGACAATTTGTCTTGTATCAGGGCGTCTGCAGTGGCTGCATCGGGAATACGTAACAGAGCCTCGGCGAGACACATGAGGATAATACCCTCTTTGGTGTCTAAGCTGTACTCTTGCAAAAACGAATCGACCATACCGTTGTCGGCTTGCTCTCGCACTTGCTCGACTAACTTGGCGGCGCGCTCCGTCACTGTACTAACCGCGTCATCATCTGACGGCACCAGCGGCAACAACTCACGCATATATGCATCTTCATCGACGATATAATTGTCGGTTATTGCTTGCTGCAAGGACTTCAGATCCTCTGCCTGATGGCTTTTGGATAGCACCTCACTCGCTTTGAACATAGCATCTCCTGTTTGGCCAGGCCGAAGCTCGGCGTGCTTCCCCAACGATGGGAATCGGGCGCAAGTATACGATTATTTTTGCGCCGGTAAAGACTTTCCAAAGCTACGTTGCATATTTTCTCGATGGCTGTCAATAAAGCCTTGAAAACAATGTTTATTGACCCTTTGGAAACAAGTCAGTACCTTTAGCACAAAGCTTCCAGCACTGGGTACCCCAACATGTCACAAGAAATTGAGCTCAAACTATTAATTGAGCCACAACAGCGTGAGAATACACTCAATGAATGTCGAACCGTGGCTCAAGAGCACGGAGCAGAATCGTCTTATCAGGCGCTCGAATTGGCGAACGCATATTTTGATACCAGCGATCTGCGATTACGACAGTATGATATGGGTTTACGTATCAGACGTTCAGGAGATCAATTAGAGCAAACAATCAAGTTGGCAGGTCGAGTTCTTGGTGGCATGCACGAACGACCAGAATATAACCTTAATGTTGACTCGATGGAGCCGGATATCACCTTATTTGATGAGGGGATATGGCCGGATGATTTCCCTGTATACGATATCCAGCGCGATCTACAAGCGCTTTTCAAAACGGACTTCACTCGCCACAAATGGCACATTCCAAGCGGGGATGGTCAGATTGAACTTGTGCTTGATATGGGTGAGATTGTCGCGGGTGAAAAAACAGAACGAATCGTTGAGATGGAGCTAGAGCTACAAGGCGGCGACCTTGCTGATGTCTATCGTTTAGCGGAACGTCTCGTGAAAAAAGCGAACGCACGAATGGGTTCTCTCAGTAAAGCCGCGCGTGGTTACTTATTAGCAGGAAAGAGTGCGTTGGAACCCTTTGTTCAAACACACTTTGTTGATATTAATTCGGATTATTCGCTCGCCGACGCACTTTATAAGGCGCTCGAGTACGGTTTGCGCCATTGGCAACACAACGAGGCATGTCTGGAGTATCACGCCCACGTTCGCGCTGCTCAAGGTATGGCCGACGGAATTTATCTTTGCCGCGCAGTCATTGATCAGCTGAGAAGTCTCGACATTGACTGTCGCGATCTGCCTGAACAATTAGCGGAAATCCACCAGTCGCTAAGCTGGCTAAAGCGTTTTGAAGGATTGGCTGAGCTCACGGCCGAAGATGGCGCTTATCATCGAGCGTTAAAAAAGCAATCAAGTTTGTACGAGCATGTAGAGGATACTCAACAGCAAGTGATACAACTAGCAGAATTGGTCAAGGTGGTGCGTTCTGATAGTTATCAATGTGTATTGCTCGATTTGTCTCAATTTTTAATGGAAAAGCCGACTAACGAGGCGCTTGAGCAGCCTTGTCAAAGTTGGAGTACAGAACTTTTACGCAACGACTGGAAAGACGTTCAAGCGGCGTTCGAGGAAGTTGAGGATATGTCAGAAGAGCGTTATTTAAAGTTGTTGCCGGCTTTACAACATAGCTTAATGCTAGGTACCTGCTTAGGTCAGCTGTACGATGCTCAGCAGCGTGATAACTTCCGTTCGCCGTGGCTTGACCTAGCGCGGGGGATTCGTGAAATTAACGCGCTCCACATTCTACATGAAATGGTAAAAAACAGTGATGATCTTGCCGATGAGAAATTACTGGAATGGCAAAAAGTTCAACGCGAATCCTTACTAACTGCTTTAGAGTACTCACGCAAGGCGGCATTACGTCGTGAACCTTATTGGCAACAATAAGTGGGTGACCATGCAAAATCGATTAGACCGAGTACCGGCAAAACACTTTATTGAAGCCTCGGAGCCAGTTTGGCAGCGTATTCACGAGCAGATCCGTTTACCGCAAGGCATGCTCAATTCACTACGTCATGGTGTCGCCGTATCCTCTTTTATTGGCGAGGTAGCTGAGCGGTATCCCGAAGCGTTAGCCGCAGCGTGGCTTGAACCGATTTCGGCAAATGAGATTCGAGCGGCTTTTTTAACTCATATTGCAGCGGTTGAGTCCGAGAATGAACTAAAAGCTGCTGTGAGGCGATTCAGGCATGCTCACATGGCAGCGAGTGCGCTATTAGAATGGCAAGGTCAACGCAGCTTAGCTGAATCACTCGCCTTTTATTCGGAACTCGCCGATACATTGATTATCGAATCATTACACTGGCTTGAACAGCGCTTTTATCAACGTTTAGGGCGTCCGCTCGATATTGATGGCGAACTGCAGCATCTTTATGTGCTCGGTATGGGCAAGCTCGGCGGTCGCGAGCTTAACTTTTCCTCTGATATCGATCTTATTTTTTATTATCCAGAGCAGGGTGAAACACAGGGCGGCTCGCGGTCGGTAGAAAACTCCGTGTTTTTTACTCGGTTAGCTCAGGCGTTAATCGCTGTTTTGGATGAAAACACGTTTGATGGTCAAGCGTTTCGTGTCGATATGCGGCTTCGGCCTTTTGGACAGTCAGGCCCGCTGGTCACGAGCTTAGCGGCTTTAGAGCATTACTATCAGGAGCAAGGGCGTGACTGGGAACGCTATGCGATGGTAAAGGCACGGCTGCTCAATCGTTTAGGCAAGAAGCAGACAAATGCATTTCAAGAACTCATCCGACCGTTTGTCTACAGACGTTACATTGATTTCGGTGCTATTGAAGCGCTGCGCAAAATGAAGCTTCTGATTACTCAGGAGACCAGGCGACAGGGCGCACAGGGTAATATTAAGTTAGCAGCGGGTGGGATACGAGAAGTTGAGTTCATTGCCCAAGCCCATCAGTTGATCCGTGGTGGACGCGAGAAGTCGTTACAAACGCGCTCAATCTATCGTGCATACGAGGCAATGGTCAACCTCGACATCTTCCAAGGGTCAGTGGCAAAACGTCTACTGCAAGCCTATGAGTTGCTTCGTGAAGTTGAACATCGACTGCAACAACTAGCTGATGAGCAAACGCAAAAGCTACCTCACGATGAATCAGCGCAAAAGAAACTTGCTTATCTCATGGGTGAGGAAGACTTTGCTCAGCTTGAACAACGCATTGTTCAAGCGATGGACTTTATTCACAATGAATTTAAGCAAGTGGTAGGTGAAGGATCTGAGTGCGACGAGGAAGAGCAAAGTCTACAAGTACTATGGCAAGATATGCTCGAAGACGACGCGGCACTGGAAATTATTGCTGCAGAAGGTGAGCAAGATGTTGACGGTATCTGGCGTTTAATCAAGCATTTTCGCAGTGAAGCTCGTAAGCGAAGTTCGGGGCCGCGAGGTCGAGCCGCATTAGCGCGTTTAATGCCATTGTTATTTCGGCAGATGATAGCGCAACCTCAATCGATGACGATTCTTGAGCGTGTGCTTACTGTTATTCGCGCCATTATGAGTAGAACAGCTTACATTGAGTTGTTGGCCGAAAACCCAGGCGCCCGAGTTCAACTTTGTCGTCTGTGTGCCGCTTCACCGTGGGTTTCGCAGCAATTGGCACTGCATCCTATTTTACTCGACGAGCTGATCGATCCGCAGCACTTGTACCAACTACCTGATTTGACTGATTACCCAAGCGTACTCAATGAGTTTCTGATACGCACGCCCGAAGATGATTTAGAATCACAAATGGATGCGTTACGGCAAGCGAAACAGGTGTTGCAGCTTAAAATTGCGGCTGCGGATATCACGGGTGGCTTAGAGCTTATGAAAGTAAGTGACCACTTGAGTTATTTGGCTCAGGCGGTGACCGCAGAAGTCGTGCATCTGGCTTGGCGACAAATGGCGCAGCGTCACGGCACACCGCCAGGACGTTCGATACAGGATACGGGCTTTGGCGTACTGGCATACGGTAAGCTAGGGGGGTTGGAGCTCGGATATGGCTCAGATCTTGATTTGGTCTTTGTGACTCACGCGCAGTACGAAGGCTACACTGATGGTGCCAAACCTATCGAAGTGCAACAATTTTACTTGCGATTGGCGCAGCGTATTCTGCACTTATTTACTACACGAACCGTGGCGGGAGTTTTATACGAGGTTGATTTACGCTTAAGACCCTCTGGTCAAGCTGGCTTATTGGTAACGCAGTTAGATTCGTTTATCCGCTACTTACGCGATGATGCATGGACTTGGGAGTTGCAGGCTTTGGTGCGTGCGCGCCCGATATACGGGACCGATGCTGTGCAAGCTGACTTACAAGATATCCGTTGCGCCATTTTGTCGCGTACGCGAGAAGCAACTAGCTTACGGGAAGATATTCTTGCGATGCGCCAAAAGATGCGGGCACATCTTTCAAGCGGGGGCACTCACTTCGATATCAAGCAAGATCCAGGCGGGATAGCGGACATCGAGTTTATTGCGCAGTATCTAGTACTCAACTATGCGCATGATTATCCACAATTGACCGAGTATTCGGACAATATTCGTATCCTAACTTGCGCCGAACAGTGTCATTTAATCGATCCTGTGGAAGCACAAGATCTTATCAACGCGTATCAAATTTTTCGCTGTGAGAGCCATGCGTTGGCATTACAGGGCGAAGATGCGTTAAGCCAACACGACTTAACCACAGAGCGTGATGCAGTTCGTCGTGTTTGGTCGCGTTTACTGAGCGAAAATGCGAGCGGCATTTAGCTGTAGTAGCTCGGCATATCCTCTTGGGGTCGTGTTTTGAAGCGTCGATGGACCCATAGGTACTGTTCAGGCGCTTTCAATACGGCTTGCTCAACCAGTTGGTTAATGAGCGTTGCGTCGGCGAGGTCATCGCCTATCGGGAAGTTGACTAACTTAGGCTCGTAGTAAACATCGTAGCCCGTGCCATCTTCACGTCGAACGCAACGACTGACAATAACGTTGCAGTTTTTGTGGTTGGCGAACAGCATGGTGCCGGTGGTTGTAGAAGCGTCAGGGACTGCGAAAAAGGGAGCGAATACGACGCGGCGACGGCCATAGTCTTGATCCGGTAAATAACCGGCTATTTCACCGTTCTTGATAGCATTGACCATGCCTTTTACATCGCGACGTTGGATCATATACTTGTTTGAACGCGCGCGCCCTTTAGTCTGTAAGTACTCCATAACGGCATTGTTGTGAGGACGATAGAGTCCAACTGCAGGCTCAACAAAGCCGTGTAAACGTGCATGAACCTCTAAACTCAAGAAGTGGAACAAGAGCATTAATACGCCTTTGCCGCCTTCTTGAGCATCTCTTAGGTTTTCTTCGCCATGGACGTGCAGCTTGCGTTTGATACGCCAATTCGGCCACCACCACGCGATACCCACTTCGAAATAGGCGATTCCCGTATTTTCTAAGTTTTTCTTAACTAATCGTTCGATCTCATCGGCCGGTTTATCGGGAAATGCCAGTGCTAAGTTACGGCGTGCAATGGCGACTCGACGCGGTAACGCCTTCATTAACAATCGGCCCAAGCCTTTACCCATGGCGATCTGTAGGCGATACGGTAACCATGAAACAGAATAAAGGAAAATAACACCGAGCCAAGTTAGCCAGAACTTAGGGTGTAAAAAATAGAGTTTAAACTTGGGTTGTTCGATCACGGACACAGTTCTTATTTTGGAACGAATAATACGTAGATTAACACAAATCAAAAACGTGCAGTGAACCGACCATTCACTGCACGTTCAGTGTTGAAGCTTAATTGAACGACTTATTCAGCCGCCGTGCTATCAACATTTTCAGAGAGGCTTTCGTTGATGGCTTGCAAATCATCAGCTTGCAATTCCCCAACCGTTTGTTCGAGGTTGATACGCTGACGAATATAGCCGTAGCGTGCCTGCGCTAGATTACGGCGTGCATCGAACAAATTACGGGTACTGTTAAGTACATCGACGATAGTCCGAGTACCCACTTCAAAGCCTGCTTCCGTTGCTTTTAGTGCACTCTCGGCTGAGGTTACTGCTTGCTGGAATGCACGGATACTCGCAATTGATGCATTGACCTCGTAGTAGGCATTGCGAACTTGACGCTCAACCGAGCGCTGAGTTTCCACCATTGATTGGCTTGCAGCAACATAGTTGTCGCGTGCCTGAGCAACTTGTGATGAGGTCCGGAAACCGCTGAAGATTGGTACAGAAACTTTTACACCAATAGAGCGCGTGTCAAGTCGAGGTAAGTCTATGGTGGTACCGTCGATCGTGGTTTCACTGTCTTGAGTACTGTAGCTTGCTGTTAAGCCAACAGTCGGGTAGTGACCGGCTTGATTAACTTCGATCTGCTGCTCGGCGATGTCAACATTCACCATGCTTTGCATGAGATTTAGATTGTTATTTTCAGCCTTTTTAACCCAACGGAGGACTTCCGCAGGCTGAGGGTCAGAAGGCGAAAAAGTATCGGTATTGAGACCGGCTAAGGATTGCGGATACTGACCTGTGATTTCGCGAATATTTTCCATCGCAATTTCAACGGCGTTACGCGCTTGAATTTCGCGAGCAACAGCGCTGTCATATTGAGCCTGCGCTTCATGAACGTCAGTAATCGCAGTCAGACCGACTGAAAACCGTTGTTTAGTCTGTTCTAGCTGGCGCTCGATTGCTCGTTTTTCAGATTGGGCAAAGGCTAAGTCGTCTTTTGCTTGCAGTGCACCAAAGTAGGCGTTTACGACGCGTAAGCGCAATGATTGTTCCGCGGCTTGATAAGCGACTTCAGCGCGATAGGCTTGTTTGTTAGCGATATCTGACTCTTTCCATGTGCTCCAGTCAAAAATGTTTTGATTTAAGCTAACGCCAGCGCTCCAGCCATTTGAATCGCGCTTGTATGTGCCTAAGCCTGGCTGGAATGATTCTGATGAAGAATCACTGATGCCAACTTCGCCCGCGATCTGTGGCCAGAATGCGGAATTAGCGATATCGACGTTCTTTTGTGCGGCATCACGCTCGGCGGCTGCCCGGAGTAAAGCTGGATCGTTCTTCACAGCTAACTGGTATACGTCACGTAAATCTTCTGCGCTGGTAGTAAAACTCGCTGTGGCTAGCGCTAAGCCAACAGTAATGGACACTAAATGTTTTTTCATTGCTAACGTTGCCCTGTGCTGATGGTATTCGACAGTGTAATCAGTGTATGAGTCGCTTTGAATATTCAATAAGTTTACATACACGTTTGAATGATTACCAGTTTAAACTTAATCTGGCTTAACTTTAAGCGAAAGAAGGTTTCAGATCACGCTTAAGTGTAACAGAATGTATGCAAATAGATGAGCTGCTTCTTTTTAGCGTTAGTTAGGAGTCATGGTGAAACAGTTTAGTAAAGATGATGTTCAAATTGAAAGTAAAGATTCACTTTATAAGGGATTTTTGTCGGTAAACCAGTACACACTCAAACATAAATTGTTTGCTGGCGGGTGGGGACCCTCGATTACGCGCGAACTGATGGAGCGCGGTGATGCCGTAGTGGTGATTCCCTATGACCCAATCACTCAGGAACTCGTGGTTTTAGAGCAGTTTCGTATGGGAGCTATGAAAAACGAATACGGTCCTTGGTTGTTAGAGTTTGTTGCTGGCATGTTTGATGGCGATGAAACGCCCGAACAAGTGGCGCATCGTGAATTATTTGAAGAGGCGGGGCTGCGCGCTAAGCAGTTAGTCAAAGCATTGAGTTATTATTCAAGCCCCGGGGGGACTGACGAGCGCTTAACTATTTATATTGCTGAAGTCGATGCCAGCCAAGCGGCTGAGCTAGCAGGAGTCGAGTCGGAACATGAGGATATCCGCGTGCACGTCAAACCCTTCGAAAGCGTGATAGAATGGTTAGAGCAAGGGCGCATTAATAATGCGGCTAGTGTGATTGGTCTACAATGGCTTCAATTACATATTAATAAGCTACCATTTGCCAAATAATTAAGGTGTAAAGCGTCGACTATGAGAGATGAGCGGTACGTTATTGATGTAGCTGAGTTACATCGTATTAATGAACGCAACTATGCCGGGTTGGTACGACTTGTACCGGACTCAGAACACCCACATGTCATTCGTGCTGGCGCGCACCTAACGTTTGAAATTACTCAGTTGAGTGAGTCAAAATACACCAGTGATGTCCGCATTGCGCAAAAGCGAGAGCATTGGTCAGCTGATTACTTACTGACACAACTCGACGTGCGTCTATATCATGATGTTCGGATGGCAGAGGTGCTCTCGAGTCAGGGGGTGAGTCGGCTGCGTGTAAACTATCAGCAGCCCAATCCAGAAATGCGACATCCTGATGAAAAACATCAAGTGAATCAGTTCCTAGCAGATTGGTTGATGCTCATTAAAACGCGTGGACAAGTGCCGATGCTACGCTTAGATAAATTTTTACCACACGACTTCAAATAGACCGATAATAGCGGTACATTGAATCCACAATAATAACCATATACACGACAATGTGTCGCGCTGGTCCAAAAATTAGATCATAACCATGACAGATTATAAATCCGATTCGATCGAGGTCTTAAACGGCCTTGAGCCGGTCCAACGTCGACCGGGTATGTATACAGACACGTCGCGCCCTAACCATCTTGGCCAAGAAGTTATCGATAACAGTGTCGACGAAGCGCTCGCAGGGCATGCTAAAACCATTACAGTGGTATTACACAAAGATCAGTCACTCGAAGTGACTGACGATGGTCGAGGCATGCCTGTTGATATTCACCCAGAGGAGAAAATCCCCGGCGTGGAGCTGATAATGAGTAAGCTCCATGCGGGTGGGAAATTCTCTAATAAGAACTATCAATTTTCAGGTGGTCTTCATGGCGTCGGTATTTCGGTTGTTAACGCGTTATCCAAACGCGTCGAAATAACGATTCGCCGTGACAGTCAAGTGTACGAAATGGCGTTTGAAAACGGTGACAAAGTTTCAGAACTGGACGTCACCGGTACCTGTGGTAAACGTAATACGGGCACCCGCGTTCACTTTTGGCCCGATGAACAGTATTTCGACTCAAGTAAATTTTCAGTTTTAAAGCTGACCCATCTGCTACGTGCAAAAGCGGTTCTTTGTCCGGGATTGACCATTCGCTTTATCAATCATGTTGACGGCGAGGAAACAAGCTGGTTTTACGAGGATGGCTTAACGGACTACTTACGAGAAGCCGTTGAAGAATACCCCACACTGCCGGAGGCGCCCTTTGACGGGAGCTTTGTCAGTAAAACTGAGGCGGCAGAATGGGCAGTGACTTGGTTACCAGAAGGTGGTGAAGCGGTTACTGAAAGTTATGTGAACTTAATTCCCACTGCTTTAGGCGGCACGCACGTCAATGGCTTGCGACAAGGTTTGTTAGAAGCCATGCGAGAATTCTGTGAATTCCGTAATTTAACGCCGCGCGGTGTTAAATTGACGCCTGATGATGTGTGGGAGCGGTGTAGTTATATTCTTTCACTGAAGATGGAAGACCCGCAATTTGCCGGGCAGACTAAAGAACGTTTGTCGTCTCGCCAGTCGGCGAGTTTTGTTTCAGGTGTCGTAAAAGATTCATTCAGCCTGTGGCTCAATGAGCATACCGAACAAGCTGAGGCGCTTGCAGAACTTTGTATCTCTAATGCGCAGCGTCGCTTGAAAGCCAGTAAAAAGGTTGTTCGTAAAAAAGTAACGTCTGGCCCTGCACTTCCCGGCAAGCTGACAGACTGCTCGGGTCAAGACAGTGAGCGTAGTGAGCTATTTTTGGTCGAGGGTGACTCTGCAGGCGGCTCAGCTAAACAGGCGCGCGATCGTGAGTTTCAAGCGGTGATGCCGTTACGAGGAAAAATTCTCAATACCTGGGAGGTCGACCCAGAACAGATCCTTGCTTCCCAAGAAATACACGATATATCCGTCGCCGTGGGGGTTGATCCGAACTCGGTGGATTTGGACAAGCTGAGATACAACAAGATTTGTATTCTTGCTGATGCTGACTCGGATGGTCTGCATATCGCCACCTTATTGTGCGCTTTGTTCGTAAAACACTTCCGACCCTTGGTCGAAAATGGGCATATCTTTGTGGCAATGCCTCCGCTGTATCGCATTGATGTTGGCAAAGATGTGTTCTATGCCCTTGATGAAGGCGAGAAGCAGGGCATTCTTGATCGTATCGAAGCGGAGAAGCGCAAAGGAAAAGTCAACGTGCAGCGCTTCAAAGGGTTAGGTGAAATGAACCCATTGACACTCCGTGAAACGACCATGGACCCTAATACCCGTCGACTCGTACAGCTCACTATTGACGATGCTGAGGCGATGGAGGAATTGATGGATATGTTATTAGCGAAAAAGCGTGCAGCCGATCGTCGTACTTGGCTAGAGAGCAAAGGCAATATGGCCGATTTGGCAGAATTATAAAAATGACCACTGCGCGAAATGAATTTAAATGGAGAACAGCTCAATGTCGAGTGAAGTAACCGAACGCACACCGCTGAGTAAGTTTACTGAGGATGCGTACCTCAACTACTCGATGTACGTCATTATGGACCGTGCGCTACCGCATATTGGCGATGGCCTAAAGCCGGTGCAACGTCGAATTATTTACGCAATGTCAGAGCTCGGGCTTTCGGCTCTGGCTAAATATAAAAAGTCTGCTCGTACCGTGGGTGATGTACTTGGTAAGTTTCATCCGCATGGTGATAGCGCCTGTTATGAAGCAATGGTACTGATGGCGCAACCATTTAGCTATCGTCACCCACTCGTTGATGGTCAAGGAAACTGGGGATCGCCGGATGATCCTAAGTCGTTCGCTGCCATGCGTTACACCGAAGCTAAGTTATCGCACTTTAGCGAGGTACTGTTGAGCGAGCTTGGGCAAGGCACGGTCGACTGGATTCCCAACTTTGATGGCACGATGCGCGAGCCGAAAATGTTACCGGCACGCTTACCCCATATTCTGCTTAATGGGGTTACTGGTATTGCTGTCGGTATGGCAACAGATATTCCGCCGCATAATGCCCGTGAAGTGGCTAATGCATGTGCGTTATTAATTGATAGGCCGAGCGCAGATTTAGATGAGGTGATGGAGCACTTACAAGGACCTGACTATCCAACGGACGCGGAAATTATCACGCCGAAAGCGGATCTAAAAAAGCTTTACGAATCGGGGCGTGGGACGATAAAAATGCGTGCTAAGTATCATCTTGAAGAAAACGAGATCGTACTCACTGCATTACCTCATCAAGCTTCTGGCGCGAAAGTGTTGGAACAGATAGCCGCACAGATGCAAGCCAAAAAACTGCCCTTAGTTTCTGACTTACGTGATGAATCAGACCACGAAAACCCTACTCGTTTGGTCGTGGTGCCGCGCTCGAATCGTGTTGATACAGAGCAGTTGATGAAGCACTTGTTTGCTACCACAGATCTCGAGAAGCAGTACCGTGTAAACCTTAATATCCTTGGCTTGGATGGTCGGCCACAAGTTAAACCTCTGGTCGGTATTTTGGGTGAGTGGCTAGAGTTCCGTAAGCAAACGGTAACGCGGCGATTGCAATACCGTCTCGACAAAGTAGAAGCGCGTTTGCATATTTTGCAGGGTCTATTAATAGCGTTTTTGAATATTGACGAAGTCATTGAAATTATTCGTTATGAAGACGAGCCGAAAAAAGAACTAATCAAGCGTTTCGCGCTGACGGATACTCAGGCAGAAGCTATTCTGGAGTTGAAATTACGCCATTTAGCGCGTTTAGAAGAAATGAAGTTAAAGGGCGAGCAAGAGGAGCTTGAAAAAGAGCGTGAAAAACTCTCACAGCTACTCAACTCAGACCGTCGCTTAAAAACTCTTATCAAAAAAGAAATTCTTGCTGATGCCGAGAAGTATGGCGACGAGCGTCGTTCGCCTCTAGTTGAACGCGCTGAAGCTAAAGCTCTCAGTGAAACCGAACTTACGCCTGCTGAAGCGGTGACCGTAGTGCTCTCTGCTAAAGGCTGGGTGCGTTGTGCCAAAGGGCATGATGTCGATGGCGAGAAACTGAGCTACAAGTCGGGCGACAGTTTCCAAGCAGCAGCTCAGGGCAAAAGCAACCTACCGGTCGTATTTCTTGATACATCGGGGCGCAGCTATTCTTGCGAAGCCCATTCATTGCCCTCGGCTCGAAGCCAAGGTGAACCGTTAACAGGCCGTTTTAATATGGTGGCGGGAGAAATGGTTCAGCATGCACTGATGGCTAGAGACGAACAGTATTATCTACTAAGTTCTGACGCTGGTTATGGTTTTGTGTGTCAGTTTAAAGATTTAGTTTCACGCAATAAAAATGGTAAGGCGATCCTGACGCTACCCACAGGGGCCAAGGTAATGCCGCCTGTAGAGGTAAAAGATACCGCACAAGCACAGGTGATAGTTGTGTCCAATGAGGGACGCATGCTGGTGTTTCCGATAGCTGACCTACCACAGTTAGCAAAAGGTAAAGGTAACAAAATGATCAGTATTCCAACATTGCGAGCTCAGTCGCGGGAGGAGTATGTGGTCGCAGTGAGTGTTGCAAGCCCAGAGAGCACGGTAACTTTGCATGCAGGCCGCCGTAAGTTGACACTGAAGCCTGCTGATCTTGCGCATTACCATGGTGAACGTGGTCGTCGAGGCAATAAATTACCGCGTGGTCTACAACGTGTCGATAGGATCGAAGTAGAGGCGGTTAGTAACACGATCGACTCATCATCGGAAACCGATGCGAGCGAGGATTAAATCTAGAGCGTCCGTTTTACTCTAATGAGTTCAGTCATCGCTTCATTAAATACAGTCACCCAATAGGGACACAGTTGTGTCCCTGCTAACCGTTTTATTTCAGCGTGGGCTCGGCTATACGGTCTCTTTAAATGATGATTATGGGCGCGTTCATGGGTCATAGCGTCAAATGTGTCAACAATCGCTAATATTTTAGCGCCATCGCAGATGTCGGATTGTTTGAGTCCATTGGGGTAACCCTCTCCGTCGACTCGCTCATGATGTTGTAACACCATTTGTTTTGCTTTTTGCCATTGTGGTAGATTTTCGAGTAACTTGGCTGACAGGTAAACATGCGTTTTTAACGTGTTACTTTGCGCATCTGATAACGCATCTTTCGCATGAAGAATGGACAGAGGTAAAAACGACATTCCGAAGTCGTGTACAAAGCATGCGGCTGTTAATTGTCTATCATCAACTGGTGAGCCTGCATGTCTGTTAATAATTAGGGCAAGTTTTAGTTGGCGTTGGGCTCTACCTTGCCAATAACTTGAACGTTGTTCCGCATGAGTTATGAGTGATTCAAAGAACGATAAGTCCGCTTCTGCATTGTCTTGGGCATTGAGGGTATAAGTTGGCTTATTATTGAGGTCGGCGGTGATAACTAGCTCAGGCGCTAGCGTTACTAGAACTTTTCGTAAAGCGGTATCAATATGTTTGTAGTCCAGTGCTTGGCATAGTCCAATTACCCGTTGATAGCGCTGGTCTGGATACTCAACTCGAACACTGTCTTTACAAGATTGAACAAAGTTGTAAACGTGATCGATTAAGTTAAATACGATGTCACCCATGCTCGCGTTAAAAGAGAATCGTTGATTGCGAACGTCGTCCAGCAGATTTTCAACAGCACCGATGAGCGGTATTAAGGGGGTAAGCCCGATAATGCCTAAGTCGCCTTTGATGGTATGGATCGCGCGGTACAGTGATGCTTGGTGAGAAACGGAGTCTGGCGAAGACTCTAGAGCAATTACGCTGTTCTCTGCTTGTTGATGGAGCTCTTTAATCTCATCCATAAGCTCGATATAAACATCGGTTGAGATATCGGGTCGGGTAAATAGAGCCATAGCTTACCTAATATTTGACTGATCGGAGTTTTATTTTGAATAAACACGATATACTAGCCGAGCAAAACAACAAGGAGTAATGATGTTAGCTGCGATACGCTGGATATTTTTAGGGATCTTTATCGTCCTATTCGGAGTTATCGGCTGTATATTCTGTATATTAAGGCCATTTCATCGTAATAATACATACGTATGGGCACGTATCTTCGGCTCGGTTACACGCATATTGGGTGTAAAACTCGAGGTCAAGGTGCACCCTGATGTACCGACGGGCGGACCTTATGTCTATATTTGCAACCATCAAAATAGCTGGGAAATTTTTACTATTGCGGCGATGCTACCGCCAAATACCGTCACGGTCGGCAAAAAAAGTCTGCGTTACATCCCATTCTTCGGTCAATTATACTGGCTCGCCGGCAATATTCTAATTGATAGAAAGAATAAAGGGCGTGCACACGGCACGATTGCGCAAACGGCTGATGCGATTAAACGTAGAGATATTTCAGTGTGGATGTTTCCTGAAGGAACGCGAAGTTATGGAAGAGGGCTGCTTCCATTTAAAAATGGCGCGTTTCACACCGCACTAAAAGCTCAAGTAAATATTGTTCCCGTATGTGTTTCAAATTTACACGAAAAGATTAAAATGAATCGTTGGAGCAACGGTGTATTAAAAATAGAGTTCCTTGAACCTATTAACATAGCCAATTACTCAAAAGAATCACTACGACAACTCTCTCGTGAGACTCACGAGGTGATGAAGAACAAAATTGCTCTACTAGATAAACACGTCAGTGAAAATGATGAAGGAAATTTATGAGTTCAATGCTAGATGTCTTGCTCGAGCAGAGTAATGAAACAATTGATGCCATGCTAGAAGATGGTGTCGATCCAAGTGAATACTATTTAATAGAGCATCATTTGGCGTCACAGGACTTTACCAAGCTCGAAAAGGCCGCTGTAGAAATGGTAAAAGAAGGCTATCACGTTGATGATGCGGACGAGTTTGAGGACGAGCAAGGCGAGCGGTGGTTTGCTTTTGCAGCTTCCACAGAAAGTACGCTTGACCGAGATGTCCTTTCGCGTCAAATTCGCGAGATTTTAGTCGTGGCTGAAGAATGTGAAGTTGAGTACGACGGTTGGGGTACTTTCCTTGACGAAGACGAGGAAGATTTCGAGGACGAATAATTCGTCCTCGAACTTATTGCTATATACCTTGTTGATCCATTTCTAAGCGATAGTCACTACCTAACTCTGATTTTTGTTGGGTGCTAAGCACCTTACCTGCCTGCTGAAAAAAGCCCTGTTCTTCGTCTTCGAGGTGGTGAAGCACTTTATGTTTGAGGCTTTTCAAGTGCTGAAGCCAAGCTGGCGATGACATATCGGTTTGCTCTATCGTCTCAATGAGCTCGTCAATCTCGTGGTGTTCAGCAATACCGTGACGTGATAAGTCGACGGTACTATCGTTGTTAATCAATGGTGAGTAGAAATACCTTTCTTCAGCCGTAGCATGTGCTTGAAGTTGCGCTTTCAAAACGTTGAATTGGGTGCGACGTTCTGCTTCATCCCCCTGCGTGTCGCTCAAGTTGTCCAACAATGCGCGCTGCTTATCATGATCGGTCTTAAGTTCGTCAAAGATATTCATTGCTCTCTCCTTAAGTTAAGCGTTTTATGTTCTACGCAGAGAGATGATAATTGGATGAAAAAAGGCGCCATAAAGGCGCCTTCACTTATGCTCGAAACCTATTACAGAGAGGCTATTTTGGCGTGCTGCTGCTTGAGTTGAGCTAACGCTTCTTCAGCTTCTGCCAGCTTCTCACGCTCTTTAGCAATGACGGCCTCAGGTGCCTTACTCACGAAGTTTTCGTTACTGAGCTTGCCGCTTAGGCGCTTTTGCTCTTGCTCGGCTTTTTGCAGGGCTTTATCGAGACGTTTTAACTCGGCGTCCTTGTCAATTAAGCCAGCCATCGGGATGTGCAACTGCATACTATCCACAAGGCTTGTCATACTCGCTGGCGGCTCATCGCCTTCATTCAAGTAGTCGATTTGCTCAAGTTTGGCCAGGCTCTGCAAGAATGTTCTGTTGGCTTCAATACGGCCCCGTGCCATCTCATCATAATGAGATATTAGCAACGGTAATGGTTTGTTAGGCGATAAATCCATCTCACCACGGATATTTCGGATCGCCAAGATCACCCGTTTTAACCATTCCATATCCTGCATCGCTTGATGATCGACATCGGCGTTTGCTCGTGGGAACGGTTGCAACATAATCGTTTCACCCTCAACCCCGGCCAACGGTTTGACACGATGCCAAATAGTCTCGGTGATATAAGGCAACACAGGATGCAGTAGTCGTAATAGTTGCTCGAGTACAGTGACCAAGGTACGGCGCGTGCCACGTTGCTCTGCTTCAGTACCATTATTAAGTACGGGCTTGGTTAACTCTAAATACCAGTCACAGAACTGGTTCCAAGTAAACTCGTAAGCAATCGCTGCGGCTTGGTCAAACCGATAGGTATCGAGTGCATGACGGAACTCTTTAACAGTGTGGTTGAAGCGCGCAATAATCCACTCATCTGCGAGCGATAAGCGATAGTCTTCACCTGACTGGCCGCAATCATGTTCTTCCGTGTTCATCAACACATAGCGGCTAGCGTTCCATAACTTATTACAGAAGTTGCGATAACCCTCAAGACGTTTCATATCCCAGTTAATATCACGACCCGTCGAAGCCAGCGCAGTCAGAGTAAAACGCAACGCATCGGTACCATGTGCAGCGATGCCTTCAGGGAACTGTTTGCGTGTTGCTTTAGCAATTTTCTCGCGCATTTTAGGTTGCATGAGATTAGCGGTACGCTTTTCGACTAATGCATCAGCGCTAATGCCGTCGATCATGTCTAATGGATCCAGTACGTTACCTTTCGACTTAGACATCTTCTGGCCTTCTTCATCGCGAATAAGCCCAGTGACATAGACCTTTTTGAAGGGGACCTGAGGCTGACCATTTTCATCTTTCAGGAAGTGCATGGTCATCATAATCATGCGCGCAACCCAGAAGAAAATAATATCAAAACCGGTGACCAGCACATCAGTCGGGTGGAACGTTTTTAAATCGTCAGTTTGCTCTGGCCAACCTAGCGTCGAGAAAGTCCAAAGCGCAGAGGAGAACCAGGTATCGAGGACATCATCATCTTGAGACAATTTGATGTCGCCTAGGTCGTTTTCTTTGCGCACCTCTTCCTCAGAGCGTCCAACATAGACGTTACCTTGTTCGTCGTACCATGCTGGAATGCGGTGTCCCCACCACAGTTGACGTGAAATACACCAGTCCTGGATGTCACGCATCCAACTGAAGTACATATTCTCGTATTGTTTGGGTACGAACTCGATGCGACCATCTTCAACAGCTTCAGTCGCCTGTTTAGCTAATGATTCAACACGCACATACCACTGATCCGTCAAATGGGGTTCAATTGGTACGCCGCCGCGGTCGCCGTAAGGCACCTTGTTGGTATGCTTCTCAATCTTATCGAGGAGCTCGAGCTCTTCAAACGCGGCGATGATTTGTTTACGTGCTTCAAAGCGTTCAAGCCCTGCAAACTGTTGAGGCAGTTCGCCCTTAAACTCACCAAGCGACTCAACCGCTTCTCCTTTGCTCGTATACAAACCCGCAGTACTTAAAACATGTGCCGTATCATCAAGTACCGCAATCATGCCCAGTTCGTTGCGTTTACCTATTTCATAGTCATTAAAGTCATGAGCAGGGGTGATTTTAACGCAGCCAGTACCGAACTCACGGTCAACATAGTCATCGGCAATGATTGGAATTCTGCGATTAACGAGTGGTAGCTCAATGTGCTTACCGACTAAGTGTTTGTAACGCGCGTCTTCTGGATGAACGGCAACACAAACATCTCCCAGCATCGTCTCGGGTCGAGTCGTCGCGACAACCAAATAATCTTTACCGTCTTCCGTTTTCTCGCCATCCGCTAGCGGATAACGTAGATGCCAGATGTGACCCTGCTGCTCTTTATTTTCAACTTCAAGGTCAGAAATCGCTGTTTGTAACTTTGGATCCCAATTAACCAAGCGCTTGCCACGGTATATAAGACCTTCTTTGTGAAGCTTTACGAAGACTTCTAGCACTGCTTTAGACAGACCTTCATCCATCGTAAAACGCTCGCGATCCCAGTCGACAGAATCACCTAAGCGACGCATTTGTGAGGTAATAGTGCCGCCAGACTCTTGCTTCCACTCCCAGACTTTGTCGATAAACGCTTCACGACCTAAGTCGGCGCGGCTTTTGCCTTCTGCTGCAAGTTGACGCTCAACAACCATTTGGGTTGCAATGCCCGCGTGATCGGAGCCGACCTGCCATAATGTGTTTTTCCCGTCCATCCGCTGATAGCGGGTCAGGATATCCATAATGGTGTGTTGGAACGCGTGACCCATGTGCAAGCTACCTGTCACATTGGGGGGTGGGATCATAATTGAGTATGCATCACCTTCGCCAGAAGGCTTAAAATAGCCTTTGCTTTCCCACGTTTGATATAACGATTCTTCAATGTCTTTAGGAGAGTACGTCTTGTCCATAATGGCCTTAATTGTGCTTTGCTGTTAACGGCTCGGTGCGCATTTGGCATCCGCGAGCACGATAATGTTTGTATCGCTCTCGTGCGACGGCTTTTTCATCTTCGGGCGCCGGCACAAGGTCAAAAATATGTTGGCTGCGTTGTGCAATCTCTGGCACTTGGCTTGCCAAGTTAAACAGAGCCATGCCTGTACGCGGTTGTTGCTCTGACTGACGCCACGAGAGCGTCACCGGCGCACCGTTCGGCAAGGCTTCACCTACTAACGCATGGGGGATAAACCCATCGGCAGGCCGCTGCCATAACAGTTCGTCGAACAGTTCGGCCTGCTGCTGATCCTCGCATACCACAAGCAATTTGCGATACTGACGAAAAAGATCGGCGATTTTATCGCAAATCAGGTTATTTTTCTCGTCTTCGTCGGTCGTTTGTACTAAAAAAAACGTTGCACTGGGCATAACTAGTCGTTTGCATCCACTTGTTGGCAGCGGTTGATCAAAAATTGGCTAAGCAAGGGTACAGGACGGCCAGTGGAACCTTTATTAGCGCCACCACTCCAGGCGGTGCCCGCGATATCCATATGCGCCCAGTTATATTTACGCGTAAACCGAGATAAGAAACAAGCGGCAGTAATGGTGCCAGCTTCTTTACCGCCAATGTTTTGCATGTCAGCGAAGGGGCTATCCAATTGCGATTGGTATTCGTCCCACAGTGGTAAACGCCATGCTTTATCGCCACTTTGTGACGCCGCATTTAAAATTTCGCTGGCTAATGGGTTGTGCTGACTTAACACTGCTGAGGCGTGTGAACCCAGCGCCACTACGCAAGCGCCGGTTAAAGTCGCCAAGTCGATAACAAGCTCTGGCTCAAAGCGCTCAACATATGTGAGCGTATCGCATAAGACCAATCGGCCCTCAGCATCGGTATTTAGCACTTCAACGGTTTGGCCGCTCATGGTGGTGAGAATGTCACCCGGTCGATACGCTTTACCATCGGGCATATTTTCGCAGCCGGCCATCACACCAATCACGTTAATAGGTAACTGCATTTCAGCCAACGCTTGCATCGCACCAAAGACGCCGGCAGCGCCACCCATATCGTATTTCATTTCGTCCATATTGGCGGACGGTTTAATTGAAATCCCCCCTGAGTCAAAGGTCAGTCCCTTACCGACTAAAACTATAGGCGCCTGATCGTCAGCGGCTCCTTTATAATGCATCAGTGTAAGTACTGACTCATGCTCAGAGCCACGACCAACGGCTAGGTAAGCGTTCATACCGAGCTCGGCCATTTCCTTCTCCTCAACCGTGGTTACTTCCAGTTGAGCATATTTTTCTGCTAGGGCATGGGCTTGATCGGCTAAATAGCGCGGTGTACAGATGTTAGGCGGCATATTGGCGACGTCACGACATTTATCCATACCTGCGGCAACGGCTAAACCGTGGTTAATCGCTTGCTCACCAATGGTTAATTCTTTGCGACTCGGTACGTTAAAAGTGAGTTTGCGTAATGGCCTACGCGGTTCTTCTTTTTTGGTTTTCAGCTGATTAAAGCTATAGATCGTTTGGTGTGCAGCTTCGACCGCCATACGTACTTTCCAATAAGTATCACGGCCTTTTACATGTAACTCACTTAAGAAACAAACCGCTTCCATTGAGCCCGTTTCGTTTAGTGTATTAATCGTCTTAGCTATAATCTGCTTATACTGGCGTTCATCAAGCTCGCGCTCCTTACCACAACCGACGAGCAGTACGCGTTCTGCGAGTACATTAGGGACGTGATGAAGTAAGAGCACTTGACCGGTCTTGCCTTCTAAGTCTCCTCGTCGTAAAAGGTTACTAAGATAACCTTCACTGACGTTATCAAGTTGTTCTGCGACACCGGATAATCTCCGCGGTTCGAAGACACCCACAACGATACACGCGGAACGTTGTTTTTCTGGGTTGCCACTTTTTACGCTGAACTCCATGGACTGTGCTCCTATTTCGGTAGGCCGCAAGGACTGCTATAGTTAGCCTAATAAACAAATTTGTTGTTAAAATAACAAGTTTACTTAAAAATCACAGCTATTCCAGTAAAAACCAAAGTTATGAGTCGAGCAACGTGCGCATTTTTAAATATTTGATTGCTGAGACATTAAAGTCTCAAATCGCGGTATTGGTTGTACTGATGACGATATTTGTCAGTCAAAAATTTGTTCGCGTACTGTCGGATGCGTCAGAAGGCGATATTCCTAGTTCTATTATTTTTCAGTTGTTATCGCTGAATCTACCGGCGCTACTGGCACTGATCATCCCATTGAGCTTATTTCTGGGCATTTTATTGGCTCACGGACGCATCTATGCAGACAACGAAATGACGGTATTACATGCCTGTGGCGTCAGTGAGTGGTATGTGACTCGAGTGACACTGGTTGTTGCGGTGATACTGGCTCTATTGACTGCGGCGTTGACTATGTACGTAGTGCCCTGGTCATTGGAGCAAGAGCAAAAAATTGAGGACAAGGCTCGCGCGGATAGTGGATTAACAGCCCTTATTCCAGGTCGCTTTCAGCAATCTAGCAATGGCAAGGCAGTCATTTTTATTCAAAGCCAAGATGATCAAGGTGATTTGCAGAATGTGTTTGTGGCGCAGCATCAGGCAGAGCAGGGACGGATTCGCTCCGGTAGCGTGGTGGTTTCAACCTCGGGTGAAGTGAATACTGAAAGCTCTGGCTCTCAGTGGTTAGAGCTGCGCGACGGTAAACGCTTTGCAGGCGATGGTGAACATTACCAGTTGATGAGTTTCGAGCAGTATAGGTTGCAAATCAAAGAGCAGCCTGTAGACGAACAGTTACGAGATCTAGAAGCTTATACTGTCAATGAGTTGTGGCAGGAACAATCAAATGCGGCAGCGGCTGAGCTGCAATGGCGTATAGCAATACCGTTGGCAATGCCATTATTGACACTGATTGCTGTTCCATTAAGCCGAGTCAATCCGAGACAAGGTAAATTCGCGCGAATGGCGCCGGCTATTTTAATTTATCTAGGATATTTTCTTGTTCTCATGGCTGCCAAATCGGCGGTACGGGATGGAGTTATCCCAACCTTTATCGGTCTGTGGTGGATACATGTTGCTTTGCTGGTATTCGGTATTGCGTTGCTCAGCCGAGCACGACCTGTCGGGTTGAGATTTTGGGCACACTTGATGTTCTGGCGTCAGCGAAACCGGAGAGTGTAACGATGTTTAGTATCTTGGATCGCTATATTGGCGCGACAGTTCTCAAAACCTCGCTAATGAGTTTAATCGTACTGACCGGGCTTTCGGGGTTAATACGTTTTGTCGAGCAACTCAAGTCGGTCGGACGAGGTAGTTATGAGGTGATCGACGCGGCGCTGTTTGTTTTTTACAGTATTCCGCGTGATGTTGAAGTTTTCTTTCCGATGGCTGCATTACTGGGTGGCTTAATAGGTATGGGGGTGCTGGCGAGTAACTCTGAGCTTATCGTGATGCAAGCCGCGGGTCGCTCAAAGCTTAATATTGCTGGTGCGGTGATGAAAACTGCAGTTGTTATGATGATTGCTGTAATTGCCATTGGCGAATGGGTTGCTCCACCGATGGAAGCTAAAGGTCGGCTAATCCGTGCACAAGAAATCTCCGGAGGTAGTCTTATTTCCGCTCAACGTGGCGTCTGGGCGAAAGATGGCGATGATTTTATTAATATTTCGGAAGTTGAAGACACCGGACGTTTGAATGGTGTGCTGATTTACGACTTTGATGGACAACAGCAACTCGAAACAGTCACATACGCTCAGACGGCTGTGTATAGTAATGAGTCTTGGCGTTTAAGTCAGGTGGTCGAGACTCGACTTACACAACAAAAAGTGATTGAAAAACGCCTTGATAGCACTGTGTGGCAATCAAGCCTGACACCGGATAAATTGGGCGTCGTCACTATAAAACCGGAGTCATTATCAATATCGGGACTGATTGATTACCTCACCTACCTTAAGTCGAACGAGCAGTCTGCTCAGCGTTACGAGTTGGCGTTGTGGCGTAAGGTATTATCACCGGTGACTGTGGCAGTGATGTTACTGGTCGCATTGTCCTTTATTTTTGGCCCATTACGGGAAACCAGTATGGGAGCGCGTATACTGTTGGGCGTAATTACAGGATTTGCGTTTCATGTCAGTAACGAAATTTTTGGTCCCCTAGCACAAGTCTACCAGGTGCCGGCGGTGCTAGGGGCCTTGTTGCCGAGCTTAGTCTTTGCCAGTGTTGCTATTTTTGTCATGCAGAGGAAGAGCTAAAGCTCTTTCCAATAAAATAGCTGGTTAGCTTCTTTTGATAGAGTGACCAGCTCTGTTTTTGCGGCGTAATCTTGCCAAGCTCGGCGGTGTTTTAAGTCCACGAGAACCCAGATATTTCCTACGCCCAACATGCATGTCAAAAGCCTTATAATTACCTGTTTGTAAGTGAGTCGAGAACCGTCTCGCTGTTGTAATTTTAAGCGCCAAGCTCGCATGCCTACGGTCTGACCCGATGTTTTCCAGAAGTAACCAAAAAACACCGCTAAGACGGTTAGCAGAAAAATTGTGAGCCAAGGACCTTGGTCAATAAACTCCGCATGATCCATACCTTCCGGTAATGTGAGCCAGCCTAAGCTGGTGGCGATAGCTGACGCTCCGAGCGCGAGTGCGGTGGCAAGCATAACCATCGCACAAGCGACTAAAAAATCGTAAATCCATGCGGCAAACCGACGAAGAAAGTTTGCTGATGGAAAACTCGCATGCAGTTTTTGAGCTTCTGATGGCATATTTTTATCCATAACAACCTGTAACGGGGAGAGTTTACCATGACCCGGACCGACGCGCAGTAGGATGGTTCGGTTAAGGAATGACCAAACAAACTTAAAACCGAAAAAATTCTGCAATATTTGCTTGATTAGAAAGATGTCACGGGTATAATCCCCTCCGTCGACCAAGACAACCTATCTTAATGCCGAGGTGGCGGAATTGGTAGACGCAGTGGATTCAAAATCCACCGCTGGTAACAGCGTGGGGGTTCAAGTCCCCCCCTCGGCACCAAGCTTCTAGTAAGCTCTTCCTATCACGTTTTCAATGCTAATCTAACGTTTCACCCGACACTCATTACTACCCAATGGCTTTCATTCGGTGAAATAAAAATGCCGGCTCATTGTTTCCAATCAACCGGCATGCAGATTCGTTGTATTAACGGTTAGGACTTTTCTAGATCAAAGCGATCGAGCTGCATCACTTTAACCCATGCATTTATAAAGTCGTCGACGAACTTGTCTTTTGAGTCATCAAGGGCATAAATCTCCGCCACTGCACGTAACTCGGAGTTCGAACCAAAAATTAAGTCGACCGTCGTTGCGGTGTACTTTGGCTCACCCGTAGTGCGGTCACGACCAATGTATAGCGACTCGTCATCCTGAGAGGGTTCCCATTGTGTATCCATACTCAGCAAGTTTACGAAAAAGTCGTTGTTGAGTGTACCTGGCTGCTCCGTGAAAACTCCGTGCTCAGTACCTTTATAGTTCGCCCCTAAACTGCGTAAACCTCCCAATAAAACGGTCAGTTCTGGGACAGTTAAGTCGAGCGTGTCGGCTTTATCGACCATCATTTGCGCTGGATTCAAACGGCTCTCTTCACTGTAATAGTTTCGAAAAGCGTCTGCAGTTGGCTCCAAGAACTTAAATGACTGCACGTCGGTTATCTCTTGGGTCGCATCTGCGCGTCCAGGTATGAAAGGTACCTTTACGCGATAGCCCGCATCTTCAGCTGCTTTTTCGATAGCAGCGGCACCTGCCAGCACGATAGTATCCGCTAGAGATATTTGCTTATTGCCAGAGAGCGATTGATTGAACTCAGCACGAATGCGCTTAAGTTCATTCAGTACTCGCCTCAACTCTTCAGGGTTATTCGCTTCCCAGTTTATTTGTGGTTCCAAAGCGATCCGCGCGCCATTGGCTCCGCCGCGCATATCTGTGGCACGGAAGCTTGAAGCCGCTGCCCAGGCGGTACGAACGAGTTCTGGCACCGTCAGTTTGCTGGCCAAGATCTGTTTTTTTAACTCGCTAATTTCGCTTTCGTTAATCAGCGTGTAATCGACTTTAGGGATTGGGTCTTGCCAAATAAGGTCTTCTTTAGGTGCCATACTGCCAAGGTATCGTGCTTTGGGACCCATATCGCGGTGGGTCAATTTAAACCAAGCTTTAGCAAACGCAAGTTCGAATTCTTCTGGGTTTTCGTGAAAACGCTTCGCGATTTTGCGATATTCAGGGTCGAACTTTAGTGCGAGATCGGTAGTAAACATGATAGGCGCGTGACGCTTACCTTCGACGTGTGCATCAGGTACCATATTAGCCGCTTGACCATCTTTAGGTATCCATTGAATAGCGCCCGCTGGACTGCGCGTCTGTTCCCAGTCGAAACCAAACAAATTATCCAAGTATTGGGTCGTCCACGCAGTAGGATTGACCGACCATGCACCTTCTAAGCCACTGGTGATCGTGTCCTCAGCATTACCTTTTCCGCAACTATTCTTCCAACCGAGACCTTGTTGTTCTACGGGGGCGGCAGCAGGTTCAGCGCCTAAGCATTCTTCAGGTTTGTGCGCGCCGTGCGCTTTACCAAACGTATGTCCGCCGGCGATCAATGCAACGGTTTCCTCATCGTTCATCGCCATGCGTCCGAACGTGTCTCGAATATCTTTTGCGGCGAGCAGTGGATCGGGGTTGCCATTTGGACCTTCTGGGTTGACGTAAATTAGCCCCATTTGTACCGCGGCTAATGGGTTATCGAGTTTACGTTCACCTTGATAGCGTTTGTCACCGAGCCACTCGGTTTCAGGTCCCCAGTAAACAATATCAGGCTCCCAGGCATCTTCACGACCGCCAGCAAAACCGTAGGTCTTAAAGCCCATTGATTCGAGCGCTACGTTGCCTGTCAGTACCATCAAATCAGCCCAAGAAATATTGCGGCCGTATTTTTGCTTCACAGGCCATAACAGACGACGTGCTTTATCCAAACTAACGTTGTCGGGCCAGCTATTAAGCGGTTCAAAGCGTTGTTGCGCTCCCGCAGCACCGCCGCGTCCATCTTGTACACGATAGGTGCCCGCACCGTGCCATGCCATGCGAATAAAGAAAGGGCCATAATGTCCATAATCGGCTGGCCACCAATCTTGATCCGATGTCATCAGTGCTTCGATGTCCCTTTTAACCGCTTCTAGATCAAGTGCATTAAAGGCCTCTGCATAATCAAAATCGGCATCGAGTGGGTTGGACTCTGGGCTGTGCTGGCGCAGAGGTTCCAAATTAAGTTTGTTTGGCCACCAAAAGCTATTTTCCTTAGCTTGCTCGGTTTGCTGCATATTCTTGTGGTAGTTATGACCTTGCTGCGCTAATGCTTGACCCGATAAAGTCAGTGCTACAGCGGCCGACACCAGTGAGATACTCATTTTTCGTGTGACACTCATTTTGTTAACCTCATGTTGACTGTTTAACCATTTTCGCAATGTAATATAGACCAGTTTTATGGATATATCCCCTGGTTTCTGATTGTTAAAAACGATTAATCTAATCGGTATTTCACACTTCGCACCACTTAACCTGGTATGCCCCCGTTTTCTCGCAGTTTTCATGTTTATCTATTCAATTTTTAGTATGCTAAATAAGTTATTCAATTTGTTATGAGGTTTTCGTGGTCAAATTTCGACGTTCTATGGTACTTAGCGCCCTTATCAGTGCGCTTCCTTTGGCGAGCGTTCAAGCACATGATGGTATTGAGCGTATCTTGGTTTCTGGGCATCAAGCTAATTTGTTAGGTCAGTCGATGTCGGCTTCCGAAGGCGTCTTAGGACAGCCCGAAATTGAAATTCGTCCGATGTTAAGAACGGGTGAACTGATGGAACTCATTCCAGGAATGAGTGCAACGCAACACAGCGGTAGTGGTAAAGCCAACCAATACTTTTTGCGTGGTTTTAACTTAGACCATGGCACTGACTTTGCTACATACGTTGATGGTATGCCGGTTAATATGCGTAGCCACGGTCATGGTCAGGGCTATACCGACATTAACTTTTTAATTCCCGAGATCATTGCTCAAGTGACGTATCAAAAGGGCACTTATTATGGAGATGTAGGTGATTTCTCCGGAGCAGGCAGTGTTGGTTTTAGCACTCAAATGACGCGGCGCAATGGGCTCGCATCCGTGACCCTAGGCGAAGATAATTATCGACGTGCTTTGGTAGCTGATAGTGTGAATTCAGGAAGCCGGAATGCGACCTTGTATGCGCTTGAGTATCAAACTTATGATGGACCGTGGTCTGATATCGATGAGGATGTTGATAAGCTCAACGGTGTTTTGAGACATAGTATTCGCCTAGATGACGGTGTTCTAACACTCGGAGCCATGGGCTACCATAATGAGTGGAATAGTGCTGATCAAATTCCTGCTCGTGCAGTGGAGTCTGGATTAATTGATGAGCTCGGCTCGATTGACCCGACACTCGGTGGTAAGACACATCGTTACAGTCTCAACGCTATTTACACGACAGCGGACTACGCATTAAGCGCTTATGCCATCGACTATGGTTTGTCTCTTTTCTCTAATTTCACATACTACCTTGATGATCCTGTCAATGGTGACCAATTTGAACAGGTCGACGATCGAATGATTTATGGTGCCTCAGGTAGTTGGCATATCAACAATAATTTCACGGTAGGGTTTGATACGCGCTATGACGATATCGGCGAAGTCGGGCTTTATAAAAGCGAGGCACGCGAGCGTATTGGAGCCGTGCGCAGTGACCGTGTTGATGAGTGGAGCTTTGGCTCGTATGTGACACATGATTACCAGTGGACAGGGCGACTGCGTAGTACCGTATCACTCCGTTATGATTACTTTGACTTTGATGTGAACAGCCGACTGCAACAAAATATTTATGATGTTCAGTTAACCCATAACAATGGTCAAGAATCCGATGCATTATGGTCACTAAAAGGTAGCCTTAATTATCTGTTATTGGATGATATGGAAGTATACCTATCTGCGGGACAGGGCTTTCACTCTAACGATGCGCGAGGCACTGTCACGCGTGTTGATCCTAACTCCGGTGATCGTGTCGCGCCTGTCGACCCGCTTGTTCGTGCTTTAGGTTACGAGGTTGGAATGCGTTGGCGTCCAAATAGCCAGTTTAACAGCTCAGTCGCGCTTTGGGCGCTTGAGCAGGATAGCGAGTTATTGTTTGTGGGTGATGCGGGCAATACGGAAGCGAGTCGGCCATCATACAGAAATGGTATTGAAGTGGCTGCCTACTATAATGTAAATGATAACCTCAGCTTTGACTTTGAATATGCTTATACAGATGCTGAATTTGATGATGCGCTACCTAATGATTATATTCCAGGGGCGGTTGAAGATATTCTGCAATTGGGCGCAACCCATAGGTTTGGGAATAATTGGTTGTCTACATTACGTGTGCGCTATATCGGTGAGCGTCCGTTGACTGAGGATAATAGTGTGCGTTCTGATAGCTCCACGGTGGTCAACTTTTTACTTGCTAAGCAATGGCAGAATTGGTCGGCTCAAGTTCAAATACTCAACTTATTAGACAGTAATGACCATGATATCGATTATTACTATGCATCGCGTTTGCAAGGGGAACCCGCTGCGGGGGTCGAAGATTTACATTATCACGTGATGGAGCCGAGAACTGTGCGGTTTGAGGTAAGTTATACCTTCTAAAACGACGTAAAAAGTATCTTCCGAAAAGAAATAAGGCGGTTTAACCGCCTTATTTTGTTATTAATGTCTAGTCATTTAAGTGGGAGTGATTCACTGCTGAAATAATCTCGGCGAAAGTGGAAGCCGAGTGATAAATATTCACTGACTCTCCGGTTACTTGCGCGATGCGCAGCGACGACACAACGCCACGGATTGAACCTGCTTCAAATACCAGTAAGAAATCGCGCCCAGCAGACTTAAGCGTGGCTGCTGTATCACCAATACGCGCTTTCTGTAGTTGTTTATATTCAACCTGCGGCAACTCATCAAGTTTTCTCATTAAGTCGCCAACAGTTAGATCCGCCCACGGGAGTTGGGTCGATTGACTCACTTGCATAGCATGACGGCTATGAAACTCGCGCAACGCGACTAAGCCCACAATTTGTTCATTACTATTCACGACACAAGCGTAACGAACCTTCGCAGAATTCATGAGCTGCTCAGCACGGTCGAGACTTGTATTTGATCGCAGTAGTAACGGATCGTGGCGCTCGAAGTCATCGAACACATGCAAGGCGTTCGCATGCCAATCACAGTTGAAAGGGTCGCGAGCTTGCGAAGAGAGTGAAACGGCATCACCATGAGATACTGATTTAAGTGATTTAAACTCAGTCATAACGTACTCCTTAATTCCTAAAAATAAATGTCAATACAGCGGAATTAAACAGTCGTTGGTGGAGCCCTTAGTTGTGGGCGAATAAAATCAACGCCGGTAACAAACCGAACGGTGATTTGAACTCGCTCGTCTGTGATGGCTAAAGAGGGAGAAAAGTTCTGACTTGTAATAGCTGGCGAATGATCGGGTTGTTCTGAACCGATATCGTTAGCGCCAGAGGTTTGGATAATACCTTGGGAATGCTCAGCATGATAAACCGATAAATCACAATCAGAAGAGACGCTTTGAACGTTGTGCGCACTCAATGACGCCATCGCAGGTTGCGCGAGTAGCGAAATAGTGACAATGAGTAGAGCAAAAAATTTACGATACATCTTAGCGTTCAGCTCTCAACTAATTTAACTTACAGCTTATGCAATCAACATGAGTCTTATAGATAATAAAAATGACTCTTCTTTGATCACAGTCATAGGTTTATACCTATTTAGAGGAAAACACAAGGAAATAGTTCAATGCAACTTTCTTTATATCAAGTTGATGCCTTTACAGATAGAACCTTCGGTGGTAATCCAGCAGCCGTGGTGCCTCTACTCGACCATACACTATCTGATGATATGCTTCAGTATATCGCGGAAGAGAATAACTTATCGGAAACGGCGTTTTTATCATCAACACGCTCGCCCAGTGTATTCGATTTACGTTGGTTTACCCCGGCGGCTGAAGTCGATCTCTGTGGTCATGCAACGCTCGCCTCGGCGTTCGTGGTCTTTAGCCATTTGCGCCCCGACATTGAGCAAGTCCACTTTAATACACGCAGCGGTAGTTTGATTGTCACGCGTACATCATCGGGGATGATGATGGACTTTCCTGCAACAGAACCCCAATCGATTGCCCCGAATGCAGTTGTCAGCCATGGACTTGGTTGTGACCCCGTAGAACTGTTACGTGGCTTTGATCATATTGCGATACTTGAAAATGCAGCGCAAGTGCGTGCTTTATCGCCTGACTTCAATGAATTAAAAAAGCTCGATTCGCGAGGTGTTGTCGCAACCGCAGTTGAAGGAGATGGGTTTGTCAGTCGTTGCTTTTTTCCAAAGCTTAATGTGAACGAAGACCCTGTTACAGGTTCAGCGCATTGCCAGTTAGCTCCTTTGTGGAGTAAGCGATTAAATAAGACGCGGGTTATTGGGGAGCAGCTATCGTCACGAGGTGGTCGCGTGATTTGCGAGGTTGAACAGGATCGCGTGAAGCTTTTTGGACAAGCCGTCGAATATTTGCGAGGAACAATCACGATTTAGTGGTTGGACCATGCTGTAATAACGCGTTATAACAGAGGGTATAAATTATGCGTGTATTTTACATTAAGCTAAACTATGCGCTGATGATTTAGGCAGTACACAAGCGAATAAAGTAGTCTCGCTCATGTGGCGATAACAATAACTTAAACTTCACAAGGAAAGCGCGATGAGAACTTACAAAACCTCACTGCTATATCGAGCCTTGCTAATGGCCGGTGTAGTCTCGCTGAGCGGTTGTAACTTTAGTAACGAAGTGGCTGAGTATCAAGCTCCTGAAACTCCGTCAGAACCAGATTATAGTAGCCCCTTACCAGCACAAGATCCTTTATCAACATTTGACGATGACGATGAACTGAGTGCCGACATTCGCTGGACGACCTATGGTGTGCCATACATAAAAGCGGATAACCTAGAAAGTTTAGGATTTGGCGTTGGCTTTGCTTTTGCTAAAGACAATATCTGTATTTTAGCGGACCAAATCGTGAAATTTAATTCGCAGCGCTCAATGTACTTTGGCCCACATAATCCGATTGGTTCGAATAATAATCAAAACTTAATAGATGATTTTGGCTTTCTTGCGCTAGGTATTCGCGATAACGCCGAACAGGGCTTCGATTCTTTGAGTGAAGAATCTCAAGCATTGTTGACGGGCTATGCGGCAGGATACAACGAATACCTGAGCGAGACAGGCGTAAACAACATCGATCCGACCTGCGCTGGGCAGCCTTTCGTACAAGAAATTACACCTATCGATCTGCTTACGTACGCACAGGGTGTTGCGCTACTGCCAGGGGCTAGCAACTTTACCGGCGCCGTCTTTGTTGCCGCGCCACCAAATCAGAGTTACATGCCACAGCCGGTTGCACCTTCTCAACAAGCAATGACGCTGAATCCAGTTCATATTGAGATGCCAGAACCTAATCCAACGGAAATGGGCTCTAATGGTTGGGCTATCGGCTCAAAAATGTCTGCGACGGGGAACGGCATGGTGTTGGCTAACCCGCACTTCCCACATACCGGGAACCAACGGTTTTGGCAATTTGGAACGGAAATTCCTGGTGAATTAAAAGTCGTTGGTGGATCGCTATCGGGTATGCCCGGTATCGTCAATATCGGCTTTAATGAGCATGTTGCGTGGACGCATACGTTCTCAACGGCCAATCGGTTTGTCGTTCATCAGCTAGCGTTAGATCCAGAAGACGAAACGGGGACCCACTATCTAGTCGATGGTGAGTCGGTTCCGATGACAACAAAAACACATCAGATCCAAGTGAATACGGGCAATGGCCTAATAACCCTTGAAAAAACCAGTTATCACAGTGAGTTTGGCACAATTATTAAAGTTCCTAATTCACCGCTAACTTGGGGTACCGACCCTTATGGGAAGGACGTAGCTTACGCGATCTATGATGCGAATCTGCCTAATTTTGAAATTTTCGATCACTGGTTGGCAATGAACCGCGCACGCAACATTGAAGAATATCGCCAGTCATTTGTCGATTACACGGGCACGGTATTTAACAATGCCATGGCGGCTGACGAAGATGGTGATGTGTTCTTTACGGACGGCTCATCGGTCCCTAACTTGAGTGATGAGACGATTGCACAGTGGCAAAGCAACGCTGTTTTGCAGGGGATCAGTGCGTCGGCAGGGTTTCCTGTCGTTCCGGGGACTTCTGCCAGTCACAAAGCGGACGGAAAAATGCCTTTTAGCAAGGCTCCACAACTGCTTCGGAACGATTTCGTGCAGAACTCTAATGACAGCTTTTGGCTAACGAACCCCAATAATCCAATCGAAAACGTATCCCCACTTTGGGGACCTATCGGTAACCAACAGTCTTTGCGCTCTCGTTTGGGTCAAAAAATGTTAGCGGAAGGGGGCTCTGTTAATGGCTTGTTTAGTCGAGAAGACATTGCAAATAAGCTCTTGAGCAACCGCGCATTTCTTGCTGAAGCGGTACTCGACGACTTAGTTGACCTTTGTACCGCGCAAGGTAGTAATCCTGTCAACACTGCGGCTGGCGCAATGAGTATTAAACCTGGGTGCGATGTACTTGCACAGTGGGATGGTACGATGAATAAAGACAGTGTCGGTGCGATGCTATTCCGTGAGTTTGCCTCAGAATGGTCGCGTAACCCGCAGTGGCAGGTGCCCTACGATGCCTCGCAACCGCTCACAACCCCCAGCGGTTTGAAGAAATCAACAGCGGTCTTGACGCTATTAGGCAATGCTATGGCGCGTATTCAGTCGGTAGGCTTGTCGATTGACGCCCCGCTAGGCGAGGTTCAATTCGTTGAGCGTGCGCTTCCAGATGGAACACCGAGTGGTAATCGGTTGCCCTGGGGTGGTGCCAATAACATCGAAGGGGGCTTTAACGTGTTCCGCGCAAACACGGGCTCTGATGGCACGATTTATCCGCGCTTGATTTATCCACAAGTGGAAGGCTCAAACCTAGCGGCAAATGGTGCTGGCTATCATATCAGTTATGGTTCGAGCTGGATGTTCACCATGGAGTTCACCGATGACGGTCCGCAGGCTCAAGGTTTACTGAGCTATTCTCAGTCTCGTAATATCCTGTCTGATCACTACATTGACCAAACTCAGCTGTACTCTCAGGAGCCACAACTGCGTCCGATTTGGTTTGATAATGCAGATATTGATAATAACGTCATTGAGGAACGAACCATTACGCAATCACAAGCGAATTAACATGACGTACCAAAACCCCAGCCTCGGCTGGGGTTTCTTTTTTCTGTCACTGACAATAGTGGTTATAAAGCGTATACTGCATGCATAGTAGTCAATATTTAATTTCAACTTATAAGAGAACTTATGTCAGAAACAAATTCGAACGACCAACCCACCCCTAACTACGAGGTTGAAATACCAAGTAGGGAAGCGTTGCTTGGGTTGGTGCAGAAGCATCTTAAACCTGTTTCGTTTGATGAATTTGTAAGTCATTTCAAGCTTGGTGATGAACGCCAACAAGTAGGCATCAAACGTCGCTTGCGAGCGATGGAACGTGACGGTCAGTTAGTGTATACCAAAGCCAATAGCTACGGATTACCAGACCGAATGCAATTGATTAAAGGGCGTATCATCGGTCACCGCGAAGGCTTTGGTTTTTGTCAGCCTGAAGAAGGTGGTGGTGATATCTTTATTCCTCATCACCAAATGTACTCGGTACTCCATGGCGATGTGGTACTGGTTAAAGTGTCAGGGCAAGATCGCAAAGGAAAACGTGAAGGTCGTGTGGTGAGGGTTATAGAACCCCGTGATAACGATATCGTCGGACGTTACTTTGTCGATCATGATATGGGTATTGTTGTTCCTGATGATAGTCGCATTAACCAAGATATTTTGATCCCCAACCATGCGACCGCGGGTGCGCGTCACGGCCAATTGGTTGTGGTCAAGATTACACGAAGACCTAACAAACGTACTAGCCCCATTGGTGAGATTACCGAAATTCTCGGTGATCACATGGCACCTGGAATGGAGATTGAAGTCGCCATTCGAGAACATGACATTCCTAATGAATGGCCTGAAGGGTTAGATCAAGAGCTTAATAAAATAGCTGATGAAATTCCTAAGCAAGCGTATGAGGGACGTATCGATTTACGTGAATTACCGCTCATCACGATTGATGGGGAAGATTCTCGTGATTTTGACGATGCGGTCTTAGCGATGCCCGAAGAGAGCGGTTGGCGTTTATGGGTGGCGATTGCAGACGTGTCCTACTATGTGAAGCCCAATACGGTACTTGATCAAGAAGCGTGGAATCGAGGCAACTCCGTTTACTTTCCTAACAACGTGATTCCCATGCTGCCAGAAAAACTCTCGAATGGTCTTTGCTCCCTCAATCCGAATGTCGACCGGTTGTGTATGGTGGCTGAAATCGAAGTGGGGCCGCGCGGCAAGTTGAAATCATCGCGTTTCTATCCGGCAGTAATGAATAGTCACGCGCGCTTAACCTACACTAAAGTTAAACAAATTTTAGATGGTGATACAGAACTACGCGAGCAATACAAAGATGTATTAACGAATATCGAGTCGTTGCATAGCCTATATAAAGCACTGGCTTCGGTCAGGAAGAAACGCTCTGCGATCGAGTTTGATACGCAAGAAGTTCGATTTATTTTTAATGCCGAGCGTAAAATCGAGCGTATTGAACCGGTAAAACGTCATGTCGCACATAAAATCATCGAAGAGTGCATGATTGCGGCTAATGTAGAGGCCGCTAAACTGGTTGAGTCAGTCGACGATATCAATGCATTGTTTCGTGTCCATGAACCGCCTGCCGATGAGCGTTTGACTAACTTTCGTAGCTTCCTGGGTGAATTAGGTCTTGAATTAGGAGGTGGCGACGAGCCTACGCCGACGGATTTCGGCAAGCTTTTGTCTGAGGTTCAACAACGCCCTGATCGAGAACTAATAGAGACGATGCTTCTGCGCTCAATGCAACAAGCAGTCTATCAACCTGATAACACAGGTCACTTCGGCTTGGCATTAAAATCGTATTCACACTTCACGTCTCCGATTAGGCGCTATCCTGATCTCATTTTACATCGCGCGATTAAGGCAATTTTAAAGCGCAAGGGCGAGTTTAAGGGCGCGTTGACCGGTGCATGGGCATATGATGATACTGAGCTCGATGATTTAGGTGTTCATTGTAGTCACACTGAACGCCGTGCTGATGATGCAACGCGACAGGTGGATGAGTGGCTCAAATGTGAGTTCATGCAAGACCATATCGGCTCAAGTTTCACTGGTGTTATCGCGGCGGTTACAAACTTTGGTTTATTCGTGCGGCTTGACGAATATCAAATTGATGGTCTGGTGCACATCAGTAATTTAGGTGACGACTATTATCAGTTTGATAACACCAAAAATATGCTTGTGGGTGAAAATAGTCACCGCGTGTTCCGACTTGGAGATAAAGTAGAAGTGCGTGTTAAACAAGTCAATCTAGACGACCGTAAAATTGACTTAGAGTTGTTAAGTGCTGAGAGTCCTACGGGTAAATCTCGTATGCCTAAAGGCAATAAAGGACAGCAGCGTAACGCTAAAAAGGGTGACAAAAATAGCCGTGGTAAGCGCTCGAATAAGCGCAAGCCGTCAAGTAAAAAAACATCGGGTCAAAAAAATAGTCGCGGTCATTCAAGTAGTAAGGGGCGCAATAAATCATGAGTCAGAAGGTTACAGTTTTTGGTTTGCACGCGGTTCGCTCAGTGCTAACACAGCACCCCGATCGGTTAATAGAGTTATTTGTTTCACGTGAACGTCAGGATGCTTCCGTTGCTGAGGTGATAGGTCAAGCGGAGGCGATTGGTATTCGGCCTCAGTGGATACCGCGTCAAGCGCTTGATAAAAGAGCCGAGTTTGGTAACCATCAAGGCGTGGTAGCGACAATAAAAGCTTTACCGCCACTAAATGAGAATGATTTTTCAACATTGATTGAAAAAGCCCAAGGTGCCCCGTTATTTTTAGTACTCGATAACGTGACTGATCCACACAACCTAGGTGCATGCATGCGCACGGCCGATGCCGCTGGCGCGACAGCTGTGGTCGTGCCTAAGGACAAATCAGCACAGGTTACGCCTACCGTACGAAAAGTAGCGTGCGGTGCAGTAGACAACATTCCTTTGGTTGTTGTAACCAACTTGGCACGTGCGCTTCGCACACTGCAAGAGCTCAATGTGTGGGTGGTTGGTACAGCAGGTGAAGCCGATAAATCACTTTATCAAATCGATTTTAAGGGTCCGCTCGCATTAGTTATGGGAGCCGAGGGCAAGGGAATGCGTCGACTGACCCGTGAAACTTGCGATGAATTGGCATCTATCCCATTAGATGGCTCTGTAAGCAGTTTAAATGTATCTGTTGCCAGTGGGGTTTGTCTTTTTGAGGCGGTGAGACAGCGTCATGCCAATTAGCCGCCGTTTACTTCCGATAATTATCGCACTGGCACTGATTGGTTTACTGTTCCTCAGTTGGACGCCAAATTGGAATGAAAGTACCTTTGTGCGATCAACTAAGCCTTATGTCAGCATCAGTTACGAATCGAAAACAGATGAGGCGATTGTTAATCAGGTGCTCGAAGATTTACAGAATCGGTTTGATGTGAGACACGAATGGCATATCGAATCGGCGAAGAATGCGGAATATGCGATTCGTGTTGAAGTGGATAAGCAAGATGATTTCTTGACATTACAAGCCGACATCGTTCGGTCCGAGACGCCTCTTGATAGAGTCATGGTAAGAGGGCCAGAAGGCGTCAAAACTGAACTGGCAGGGCGATTAGTATCTTTAGTGACCGACGAAGTCAGCGCAGCACACAAAGCGTCCCACCCTGAAGTGCGAGATTATTAATCATTGCATTTTGTGCATAAATTAGTTAAACTCGCGCGGCTCAAATCAGCCGTTTTATCTTTTTAAATAGAGTATTCCTTGCTTCTATGTCAGTTTGGCTGAACTGAACAGAGGCTACTGAACCAAAAGGAAGCAGTAATGCGTCATTACGAAATCGTATTTATGGTCCATCCAGACCAAAGCGAGCAAGTACCTGGCATGATCGAGCGCTACAGCGAAACGATCAAGCAAGGTGGTGGCCAGATCCATCGTCTAGAAGACTGGGGTCGCCGTCAACTAGCTTACCCAATCAACAAGCTTCATAAAGCGCACTACGTGTTGCTAAACATTGAAGCGAACGCAGAAGTTGTTGACGAGCTGGAAACAGCCTTCCGTTTCAACGACGCTGTTTTACGTAACCTTGTTATGCGTAAAAAAGAAGCGATCACTGAACCATCTCCTTTAACTAAAAAGGAAGAGCGTAAAGGTGATAGCGAAGCCGCTTAATTGAGGTTTTGCTCCTTTAGCAACTATGAATCGACTTCATTTAACTGGACACGTTTGTAAACCTGCTCGACTCGAAAAGAGCCCATCAGGTATTGAGCACATCCAATTCTCTCTTGAGCACCGCTCAATGCAAGCAGAAGCAGGAATGAGCCGACAATCATTTGTTCGTTTACAAGTCATCATGAGTGGCGAAGGGCTTACGCACTGGTTGGATAAATTGACGGTGGGCAGTGAAGTACATACCGAGGGTTTCTTGCATCGTCATGAAGACAAGCAAGGGTTAGCCAAGCTAGTTCTTCACGCTCAGCATCTAGAAATGATTTAAGGAGGCCATAATGGCTCGTTTTTTCCGTCGCCGTAAATTCTGCCGTTTTAAGGCTGAAGGCGTAAAAGAGATCGATTACAAAGACATCGCTACGCTAAAAAACTACATCACTGAATCTGGCAAGATTGTTCCTAGCCGTATCACTGGAACGTCAGCTAAGTATCAGCGTCAGTTAGCACGTGCTATCAAACGTGCTCGTTATTTGTCTTTGCTGCCTTACACTGATTCACATCAGTAAGTTAGCAAAGGCTCGGATACCAAGATTTAGAGGTAGCGAAAATGAATATCATCTTATTAGATAAGATCGCTAACCTAGGTAGCTTAGGCGACCAGGTTGCTGTTAAGTCAGGTTACGCGCGTAACTTCTTGTTCCCACAAGGTAAAGCGGTTCCTGCAACTAAAGAAAACGTTGAGCTTTTTGAGCAACGTCGTGCTGACTACGAAGCGAAATTGGCTGACCAATTAGCTGCAGCTCAAGCGCGCGCTGAAAAAGTCAATGCTTTGGAATCTGTTACTATCGCTTCTAAAGCGGGTGACGAAGGTAAATTATTTGGCTCTATCGGTACTCGTGATATCGCGGACGCAGTTACTGCGGCTGGCGTTGAAGTGAAGAAGAGCGAAGTACTTATGCCAAACGGCACATTGCGTGAAGTAGGTGAGTTTGAAATCGAACTACACTTGCACGCTGACGTGTTCGCTAACATCACTGTAAAAGTGGTTCCAACTAAGTAATATGTTACTGAGTTATGAAGAGCTGCCTTAGGGCTAATGCTTGTCAGTTAAGCTAACGACTAGCATTTTTTCTAGGCGACCGCA